>Ga0209517_10000687_pt1 | contig 56285 bp, 52 predicted proteins | sample PeaSoiMetSII2010_FD_187695 | JGI IMG/M metagenome (GOLD analysis project Ga0209517, IMG submission 187695) | Peat soil microbial communities from Weissenstadt, Germany - SII-2010 (SPAdes) (version 2) | ecosystem: Environmental > Terrestrial > Soil > Wetlands > Peat | place: Germany...
CCCTGCCAGTGCGCTCGGGCGATCAGGACCGGGTTCCGCGGCTGGCCTGCGTAGCTGGCCACCGCGACGGCGGCCCCGGCCTGGTAGGCGGCGATCAGCCGCCAGATCGCCTGCGGGCCGATCAGCGGCTGATCGACCAGGGCGATGACTGCCGCGTCCACCGAGTCGGGCAGCGTGGCCAGCCCGACCCGGAGCGATGAGCCCATGCCCGTGCGCCAGTCCGGGTTGTGCACCTCGATGACCCCGGGCAGGCCGAGCGAGACTGCCCCGGTGACCACGATCACCGGATCGGTCCGGCCGGCCCGCAGCAGCCCGATCGCCCGCGTCGCCAGCGGCTGCCCGTCGATCTCGACCAGCGCCTTGGGCTGCCCGAGCCTGCTGCCCTGGCCGGCCGCCAGCAAGATGCCGGCGATCCGCGAGTGCGTCATGTCAGCTTGCACTCCAGCATGGGTACGGCCAGGGACCGCCTGGTCAGCCGTGGTGGATCCGCCCGTCGGTCATGGTCAGCGGCTGACCCGATCCGCCCCACCGCAGCTGGATCAGCTCGGCGGCGATGGCCACCGCGGTCTCCTCCGGTGTGCGGGCGCCCAGATCCAGGCCGACCGGTGACCGCAGCCTGGCCAGCTCGGCGGCGGACAGCCCGGCCTCGCGCAGCCGTTCCAACCGGTCCTCATGGGTTCGTCTGCTGCCCATCGCCCCGATGTACGCGGCAGGCTGGCGCAGCGCGACCTCGAGCACGGGAACGTCGAACTTGGGATCGTGGGTCAGCACGCAGATGACCGTCCGCTCGTCGGTGCTGACCCCGGCCAGGAAGCGGTGCGGCCAGTCGGTCACTACCTCGTCCGCATCCGGGAATCGGGCCGCGGTCGCGAAGACCGGCCTGGCGTCGCACACCGTCACCCGGTAACCGAGGAACTTGCCGATCCTGGCCACCGCCGCCGCGAAGTCGATCGCGCCGAAGACCAGCATCCTGGGCGGCGGCGCGAACGACTGCACGAACACCGAAAGCTCGTCCCGCCGCCGCTCACCCTGCGAGCCGTACCTGCGCACCCCGGTCAGGCCCTGGGCGAGCATGCCCCGCGCGTCGTCATCGACGGCCTGATCCAGCCGATCGCCGCTGCCCAGCGTGCCTGACTGGCGCAGCTCGCCCTCGTCGGCCCCCCAGATCACCCGGCGGGCGCCGATCTCGCCCGGGCCGGCCACCACCGTGGCCACCGCGACTGGCTCGTCCGCATCCACGGCTGCGGCGATCTCGCCGAGCTCGCCGAAGGTCTGGCTGCTGACCGGTTCGACGAAGATGTCGATGATCCCGCCGCAGGTCAGCCCGACGCTGAAGGCGGTGTCGTCGCTGATCCCGTATCGCTGCAGGACTGGCTGGCCGCTGGCCCTGACGTCGCCGCACAGCTCATAGACGGCGCCTTCGACGCAGCCGCCGGATACGCTGCCCACGACATCGCCGCCGGCCGAGACGGCCAGCGCGGCACCCGGCTCACGCGGCGCGCTGCTGAAGGTGCGCACCACGGTAGCCAGGCCGAACGTCTCTCCGGCATCCCACCACTTGACGATCTGGTCCAGGATGTCTCGCACGACCGGTCACCTCGGGGCTCTCGCGATATACACCACAGTACGTGTCCCTGCGCCAGGCCAGCGAGACGGGATAACTGATGGCTTAATCTCCACCGAGGCGGCTACTGGCCGGAGCTTGCGGCCGTGCGCCGCCCGAACCGCTGCCCGAACCGCCGCCGGACGCTGAAGAAGGCGGACAGCACGGCGGTCAGGTACAGCAGGTACACCACGGCCTGCAGCACGGTCGGGCTCTGGGCGTACCCGAAAAAGCTGTGCGCGATGTCACCAAGGGCGCTGTCCTCGCTCAGGATGCGGCCGGTGTGCCACAGCGGCTGCATCGCCACCGGCAGCCAGCCAAGCTGCTGCATGTTCTGGATCGCGTCGACGAGCAGGCCGGCCGCGAACACCATCAGCAGCGCGCCGACCACCGTGAACAGACGGCCCACGTTGAGCCGGTGCCCGAGCCGGTACATGACGAACGCGATGCCGAGCGCGATCGTCAGGCCGATGGCGCCTCCGATCAGCAGCGTTCCCTGGTGCCTGGTGGAGAACGCGATGGCGAGCGTGAACACCACCGTTTCCACCCCCTCGCGGCCGACTGCCTGGAAGCCCACCAACGCCAGGCCGACCCGCGCGCCCTTGCTCATCGCCGTGTCAGCGCGCGACTGCAGTTCCGATTTCAGGCCGCGCGCGTGCGAGCGCATCCAGAACGTCATGTAGGTGAGGATGACCGTGGCGAGCAGGTAGGTCGCTGTCTCGAAGATGGTCTGCGCTCGGGACCCGGCGTAGCTGCGGATCGTCAGGTAGGCGACGACTCCGCCAGCGCCGGCCAGCACCAGCGCCGCCCCGACCCCGAGGTAAACGTCGCGGAAGTACCGCCGCTGGCCGGTGCGGTTCAGATAGGCCAGCAAGATCGCGACGATCATGCTCGCCTCGACTCCCTCACGCAGGAAGATCACGAACGTGGCGAGCATGAGCGGGTCCTCCGCGGGATCTGCCGGTCTAAAGTTAGGATAGCCTAACCTACATTCCGGCTCCCGGCTACGGTCAAACCCGCGAACCAGACCGGCTACCTGACACCGTAAAGGTACTCAAGGGCAAGCTGGTCGAGGTGCTCGAACCCCATCCCGCGCTCACCGAGCGCAGTCACGTCCGGGGTGTAGCCGCGGACATCGCGCCAGGTCTCCCCCTCGGCCAGGGTCGGCAGCGACAGATCGGGCACCCGCGCGGCGCGGAGCGCCTCGACGACCTCCGGGTCGGCGCGGAAGGCCCGGACCTTGGCCCGCAAGATCAGGTAGTTGCGCATGCAGGCCGCCGCCGACCGCCAGACCCCGTCGTCGTCCTCGGTGCGCGGCGGTTTGAAGTCGAAGTGCACCGGCCCGTCGTATCCCCCGGATTCCAGCGCGTCAACGACCCAGAACGCACCACGGGCATGGCCGGCACCGAAGCGCAGGTCCTGGTCGTAACGGGGACCGTGCTGGCCGTTCAGGTCGATGTGGAACAGTTTGCCGTGCCACAGCGCCTGGGTGATGGCGTGCGCGTAGTTCAGCCCGGACATCTCCTCATGGCCGACCTCGGGGTTCAGGCCGACCAGCTCAGGATGCTCAAGCTCGTTGATGAACGCCAGCGCGTGACCGGCAGTGGGCAGCAGGATGTCGCCGCGCGGCTCGTTCGGTTTCGGCTCGATCGCGAACCTCAGGTCGTAGCCGCAGTACAGGACGTACTCGCACAAGATGTCGAACGCCTCCTTGCACCGGTCAAGCGCCGCGCGCACGTCCTTGGCCGCGCCGGACTCGGCGCCGTCCCGCCCGCCCCAGCACACGTAGACCCGGGCGCCGAGTTCGGCGGCGAGGTCCAGGTTGCGCATGACCTTGGCCAGCGCGAACCTGCGCACATCCCGGTCATTGGCGGTGAACCCGCCCTCCTTGAAGATCGGGTGCGAGAACAGGTTCGTGGTCGCGGTCGTCACCACCAGCCCGGTCTCATCGAGCGCGGCGCGGAAGGCGGCAATCCGCTGCTGCCGCTCGGCGTCGGTGGCATCGAAGTCGAACACGTCGTTGTCGTGGAAGTTCACCCCGTACGCACCGATCTCGGCCAGCTTGCGCACGGCGCGCTCGGCAGGCATCGGTGGCCGGATCGCCGATCCGAACACGTCCACCCCCTGCCAGCCGACGGTCCAGATGCCGAACGAGAACCGGTCGGCCGGTGCGGGCGCGTAGCTGTCTGTGCTCACGGCGGTGTCACTCAAGGCGGGGTCCCTTCCTTCCAGGCTGCGGTGTCGTCGCGCAACGCCGCGTGCTTCGCGCGGATATCCGGCTGCGCCGGTCCGGTGTACTGGGTGGCCGGCCGGGTCGGTGCCCATGGCGGCGGCTCCGGCGTCCCGGCCAGTGCCCACGCGGCCTGGCGGGCCGCGCCGAGCGCCACGTACTCCGCCGGCTCGGGCACCAGCACCGGCGTGCCGAAGATTCCAGGCGCCAGCGCGCGCACGGCCGGCGACCGCGAACCGCCGCCGATCAGCAGCACCCGCCGCTGCGGCACGCCCTGCCCGGCCAGCAGGTCAGCGGCCTGCGCCAACGAGGCAAGCACCGCCTCGACCGCGGCCCTGGCCAGGTTCTCCCGGCACGCGTTCGCAGTGGTCAGCCCTCGGACCACGCCGGTCGCATTCGGCCGGTCCGGGGTGCGCTCGCCGTCCAGGTAAGGCAGCAGGGTGATCCCGTCAGCGCCTGGCTCGGCCGCCAGGGCCAGCGCGGACAGCCCGGCCACGTCGGTATCGACCAGCGCAGCGACCGCGGACAGCACCAGTCCCGCGTTGACCGTGCACACCAGCGGAAGGAAGCGCCCGGTCGCATCGGCGAACCCGGCGACGGCGCCGGACGGATCCGCGGCAGGCACCTGGCTTACCGCGAACGCGGTGCCCGAGGTTCCGATCGAGATCGCGACATCGCCCGGCTGGAGTCCCAGGCCGAGCGCGGCGCCCATGTTGTCACCGGTTCCGGCGGACACCGCCGCGCCCCAGGCCGTTTCCCCCACCACCTCGGCCGGCCCAGCGACCCTCGGCAGCGCGACCGGATGACCGAGCGCCGCGGCCGCCACCTCAGGCAGCCAGCTCCCGGTGGCCGGCCGGAAATAGCCGGTGCCCGACGCGTCGCCCCGGTCCGTGGTCGCGTCGGCCGCCAGGCGGGAACCAGCCGCAGCTGCGGTAACGGCGCTGGCTGCGGAGCACAGCCGCCCGGTCAGCCAGTCGTGCGGCAGCAGCACAGCGGCTGCGCGGGTGGCGTTGGCCGGCTCGTGCTCGGCCAGCCAGCGCAACTTGGTCACCGTGAACGACGCGGTCGGCACGCTCCCGGTGTGGTCCGCCCACCACCGCGCGCCGCCGCGCTCGCTGACCAGCTCGGACGCGGCCGCCGCCGACCGCAGGTCGTTCCAGAGCAGGGCCGGCCTGATCACCTCGCCGGACTCGTCGAGCACGATCATCCCGTGCTGCTGGCCGGCCACTCCGACCGCGGCGGCACGGTCCAGCAGTCCCTTCCCAGCCTGCTGCAGCGCGGCCCACCACGCCGCCGGGTCGCACTCGGTACCAGCCGGGTGCGGCGCGCTGCCACTGCCGACAACCTCGCCATCGTCCGCCCGGCACAGCAGGACCTTGGTGGACTGCGTTGACGAATCCACGCCGGCGACCAGCATCGCTGTCCCTTCTGCGGACTGATCAAGGCTGCACCTGAAGGTTCTCATGGCGGCGTGATCAGGAGACAATGTTCCGGTCGGCAACGGTTACCGGTCGGCGGCGCTGAACCCCGCCAGGATGTTAGCGATAACAGCTAGTTTCACTGTACCGCCCGGGCTCGTGCCAAAGCCGGGTCCGAGGGAGGTTCTGTGGCGTCCACGGCGAGCGGCCGGGCCGCCCGGCCGACCATGGCAGACGTCGCCAAGCTGGCCGGCGTGTCCCATCAGACGGTCTCCCGGGTCCTCAACGAGAATCCCAACGTCAGGGCCCAGACGCGGGAAGACGTCCTGGCCGCGATCCGGGCGCTCCGCTATCGGCCGAATGCCGCGGCCCGCTCGCTGGTCACCAAGCGCACCAACGTCCTTGGCGTGATCAGCTTCGACACCACGCTCTACGGCCCGGCCTCGATGCTCTACGGGATCGAGCAGGCGGCCCGCCCCGACTACTTCGTCTCGGTCGCCAGCCTTCCGGCCCTGGACCGCAGATCGGTGCTCGACGCGGTTGACCGGTTCGTTGGCCAGGCCGTCGAGGGGATCATCGTCATCGCACCGCAGACTTCGGCCGTTACCGCGCTTAGCGACGTGCCAGCTGAGGTGCCGCTCGTCGCGGTCGGCTGCGGCACCCGCACGCCGCTGGCCGCGGTCGCCATCGACAACGCGGCCGGTGCGCTAGCCGCGACCCGGTATCTGCTTGATCTTGGTCATGAGACCGTTGATCACATCGCCGGCCCGGCCACCTGGCTCGATGCGCAGGAGCGGGCGGACGGCTGGAGCCACGCGCTTGCGTCAGCCGGGGCACCGCAGCGCGAGCCGCTGCGCGGGAACTGGTCGGCCCGGTCCGGCTATGAGCTGGGCATCCAGCTTGCCAGGAGGCCGGAAGTGACCGCCGTGTTCTGCGCGAACGACCAGATGGCGCTTGGTCTGCTGCGCGCGCTTTCCGAACGGGCCATCAGGGTGCCGCAGGACGTCAGCGTGGTCGGATTCGACGACATCCCTGAATCCGCGTTCTTCCTGCCGCCGCTTACCACGGTGCGGCAGGACTTCGGTGAACTCGGCAGGCGGGCGCTCCGCCTGCTGGTCGACCGGATCGACAGCGACCGGGTGCCCGATCCCGGCCTGCCGGTGGCGGCGGAACTCATCGTCCGGGCCAGCGCGACCAGGCGCGGACGCTAGTCGGGACGCAGTTCAGGAGGGTAACGTGAGCAGGGCGATGGCTGTTAGCGCTAACAACCTGCCTGCCTGCGTCGTCGGAGTGGACTTCGGCACGCTGTCCGGGCGTGCGCTGGTGGTGCGGGTGCGAGATGGAGCCGAGCTCGGTGCCGCCGTCCACGAGTATCGCCATGGCGTGATGGACCGCGTACTGGCGGCCACCGGCGAGGCGCTGCCGCCGGACTGGGCACTGCAGGATCCGCAGGACTACCGCGACGTGCTGCGGCTCGCGGTGCCCGCGGCAGTCGCCAGCGCGGGAATCGACCCGGCCACGGTGATCGGCGTCGGCACCGATTTCACCGCGTGCACGGTCCTGCCGGTGCTCGCCGACGGGACCCCGCTGTGCCAGCTGCCAGGACTGCACGGCCGCCCGCACGCGTATCCCAAGCTGTGGAAGCATCATGCCGCGCAGCCGCAGGCCGACCGGATCAACGCGCTGGCGCAGCAGCGCGGCGAGCCGTGGCTGGCCCGTTATGGCGGGAAGATCTCCGCCGAGTGGCAATTCGCCAAGGCGCTGCAGTTGCTCGATGAGGACCCCGACATCTATCAGCGGACCCAGCGGTGGATCGAAGCGGCCGACTGGATCATCTGGCAGCTGACCGGGGTGGAGACCAGGAACGCCTGCACCGCGGGCTACAAAGGGATCAGGCAGGATGGCCGGTACCCGTCCCGTGAGTTCCTGGCCGCGCTCGATCCGCGGTTCGCCGACTTCGCCACGGGCAAGCTGGAGCATCCGATCCTGCCGCTTGGCGCGCGGGCCGGATCGCTGACCCGTCAGGCGGCCGGCTGGACCGGCCTGCCTGAAGGGATAGCTGTCGCGGCCGGCAACGTCGACGCGCACGTCACCCCGCCCGCCGCCGCCGCGATCGCACCTGGACAGCTGGTCGCCATCATGGGCACGTCGACCTGCCATGTGATGAACGGGACCACGCTGGCGCAGGTGCCTGGCATGTGCGGCGTCGTCGACGGCGGCATCACCGCCGGGCTGTGGGGCTATGAGGCCGGGCAGAGCGGCGTCGGGGACATCTTCGCCTGGTTCGCTGACCACGCCGTCCCCCCGGCCTATCTGGCTGAGGCGGAGCGTCGGGCCATCTCCGTGCACGATCTGCTGTCGGCACAGGCCGCGGCACAGCGGGCCGGCGAGCACGGCCTGATCGCCTTGGACTGGCTCAACGGCAACCGCTCGGTGCTTGTCGATCATCACCTCTCCGGCGCCCTTGTCGGCCTCACGCTAGCCACCAGGGCCCCGGACATCTACCGGGCGCTGGTGGAGTCGACCGCGTTCGGGACCCGGGTCGTCATCGACGCCTTCGAGGCGGCCAGCGTGCCGGTTTCCGAACTGGTGATCGCTGGCGGGCTAATGAAGAACGATTTCGTCATGCAGGTGTACGCGGACGTCACCCGCCGTCCGCTCAGCCTGATCGGTTCCGATCAGGGCCCGGCGCTCGGTTCAGCCATTCACGCCGCGGTGGCCGCAGGCGCCTACCCCGATGTCCCGGCCGCCGCCGCGGCCATGGGCAGCAACCGTCCGGCGGTCTTCGTCCCCGACCCGGCCAGCGCGGATGTCTACGACCAGCTGTATGCGCAGTACCTGCGGCTGCACGACTACTTCGGGCGCGGGCCAAATCAGGTCATGCACCGGCTCCGCGGCATCAGGGATCGGGTTCTCGCTGGCCAGGAACCCGCCGACCGGGATGGGAGCGGCCGATGACGGCCGACCCGCTGCCCGACCCGGCGATCCGCGCCGCCGTCACCAGGACCAGGGACGAGGTCTGCGAGCTGAACGCGGCTCTGCTGCAGAACAATCTGGTGGCCTGGACTTCAGGCAACGTCTCTGCCCGCGTCCCCGGTGCCGACCTGATGGTGATCAAACCAAGCGGGATCGCCTACTCCGAGCTCACCCCGGCGGCCATGGTGGTCTGTGACCTTGCTGGCACCGTGGTCGATGGCGGACTCAGCCCGTCCAGCGACACGGCGACGCACGCCTACGTGTACCGGCAGATGCCCGAGGTGGGCGGCGTCGTGCACACCCACTCCACGTACGCCACCGCGTGGGCGGCCCGGGGCGAGGCGATTCCGTGTGTGCTCACCGCCATGGCCGACGAGTTCGGCGGCGAGATCCCGGTCGGGCCGTTCGCGCTGATCGGCGGCGACGAGATTGGCCGCGCCATCGTGTCGGTGCTGACCGGCCACCGCTCCCCCGCGGTGTTGCTGCGCAGCCACGGGGTGTTCACCATCGGACGCACCGCCCGTGACGCCGTCAAGGCCGCCGTGATGTGCGAGGACGTGGCGAAGACCGTCCATCACGCCAGCGTACGAGGCGACCTGCCAGCGCTGCCGCAAGAGCAGGTGGACGCCTTGCACCGGCGCTACCAGGAGCAGTACGGCCAGCGCTGAGGCGCGGGACTACAGGAGGAATCATGGCTGCTCGCAAGCCGCGGATCGGGATCCTGGGCATCATGCAGGACCTGTACGACGACATGATCCCCGGGATCGCTCATCGGCAGGAGGGCTACGCCGCCGAGGTTGCCGCGCACCTCGCCGACGTGGGCGAGTTCATCCCGAGCAAGCCGATCAAGTATCGCGAGGACGCCGAACGTGAGCTGCGCGCGTTCGAGAACGCCGACCTGGACGGCGTCATGGTGGTGATGCTCACCTACGGGCCGGCCATGCGGGTCGCCAGGCTGCTCGCCGAGTCCAGGCTGCCCATCTTGCTGGCCAACATCCAGCCAGAGCCCAGCGTCACCCCCGCGTGGGACATGGCCGACATGACCTACAACCAGGGTGTCCACGGCGCGCAGGACACCGCCAACGCGATGGTCCGGGCCGGCCGGCGGTTCTGCGTGCTCACCGACGACTGGAAGAGCGAGTCCTTCGTGGCGAATGTCGGCCGCTGGGCCCGGGCCGCCGCCACGGTCACCGCGTGGAAGTCGCTCAAGGTGGCGCTGTTCGGCTACGCCATGAACGACATGGGCGATATCCGGGTGGACGAGAGCGCGCTGATCAGAAGCCTCGGCCCGCAGATCGTGGCGGTGGCGCCCGGCGACCTGTACCGGGGCATGCTCGCGGTCACCGGCGCGCAGATCAGCGAGGTGCTCGCCGTCGAGGACGCGAGGTTCGAGATCGACCCCCGGCTGAGCCCGCCAGAGCGCGAGGACCACGCGCGCATGCAGGCGGCGATCGAGCACATCCTGGTCAGCCGCGGCTTCGGCGCCTACACCGCGCATTTCGACGCGATCGGCGAGGACGGCAGGTTCAGCCGGCTGCCGCTCGCGGCCGCGTCCAGCCTGATGGCCAAGGGCTACGGCTATGCCGCCGAGGGCGACGTGCTGAGCGCCTGCCTCGTCTACGCCGGGCACACCCTGATCGGTGACGCTCATTTCACCGAGATGTACGCGATGGACTTCCCGACCGACTCGGTGCTGATGAGCCACATGGGCGAGGGCAACTGGAAGATCGCTCGCACCGACCGGCCGGTGAAGCTGATCAAGCGACCGCTCGGCATCGGCAGGCTAGACGACCCGCCGACCTTCCTGTTCCAGTACCAGCCAGGGCCAGCCACCCTGGCCACCCTGGTCTCCCTGGAGGGCGAGCGGTTCCGGCTCGTCGTCGCCGAAGGCGAGAACCTGGACAGCCAGGAACTGCCCGCCCTGGAGATGCCGTACGGCCAGTTCCGCCCGGCCACCGGGCTGCGCGCCTGCCTCGACGGGTGGCTAGCCAACGGCGGCCCGCACCACGAGGTAATGAACCTGGGCAGCCACGCGGCCGACTGGCAGGTCTTCTGCCAGCTTGCCGGGATCGAATACGTGCGGATCTGACGACTCTGGCTTACCCGGCGCGGTGGCGCTCCTCAAGCGCCTTGCGGTATTCGGCGATCACGATGTCGTTCAGTTCCTGAACAGAGGTGTCCTTGCTCGGCTTGTCCAGGGTGATCCCGCCGTGCTGGAGCAGGTTCACCCGATCGCAGATCTCCAGCACCTGCCCGTAGTTGTGCGCGATGATGATCACCGACACGTCACCCCGGCGCTTGAGGTCCCGCACCAGGTCCAGGATCAGCGCCGCCTCCTTGGCGCCCATGGCCGCCAGCGGCTCGTCAAGCAGCAGGATCTTCGCCTCGGAGTACACCGCGCGCGCCACCGCGATGGCCTGCCGCTGGCCGCCGGACAGCATGGCGACCGGAAGGTCCACCGACTGCAGGCCGATGCCCATGTCGTCCAGGCGTTCCCTGGCCAGCTTGCGCATCGCGCGGTTGCTCAGCAGCGGCCAGCGCACCCGCTCCCGGTTCAGGAAGATGTTGTGGTAGACGCTGAGCTGATCGATCAGCGCGAGGTCCTGGTAGACGGCGTCGATGCCGAGTGAGCGAGCGTGGTCCACCGACTTGAGCGTGACCGCCTCGCCGTTGAGCACGATCCGGCCCGAGTCGGGCTGCTGGAAGCCGCAGAGGATCTTCAGCAGGGTGGACTTGCCCGCTCCGTTGTCGCCGATCAGGCCGAGGACCTCGCCGCGCGCCAGCCGCAGATTCACGTCAATCAGCGCCGTCACCGCGCCGAACCGCTTCGCGACATGCTCGACCCGCAGCACATCGCCGCTGGCCGCACCAGGAGTGACCGGCGCGTCGGATACCTGGGCGGTCATATCGCCCTACCCCTTCCGCGTAGCCTGGCCAGCTGGACGTTGGCGATCATCGCGACCACGATCGCGCCGCCGAAGATCATGTTCAGCGGGTTCGCGCTGATCCCGAGCACGAAGAAGCCGTCTTGTAGCACGGCGAGCATCGTAGCGCCTAGGAAGGCGCCGATCATGGTGCCTGACCCGCCGAGCATCGCGGTGCCGCCGATGACCGCGGCGGCCACCGAGTAGAACATCGGCAGGTACTGGCCTGAGGACGGGTCGATGATGGAGGTCTGGAACGCGACCTGGATACCGACGAGTGCGCCGAGCACACCAGTGATCATGAAATTCCCGTACTTGATCCTGGCGACGTTGACGCCAGCCTCCCTGGCCCCCAACTGGTTGCCACCGACCGCGATGGTGTGCAGCCCCCACCTGGTCCTGGTCAGCACCACGTGGAAGATGGCCACCAGCAGGACCGCCCAGATGATCTCGGACCACGCGTCGCTGCCGAGATAACGGCCGATCCCCGCCGCCGAGGCCGGGATGTTCGCCTGCTCGGCATGGCAGGTGGTGAGCGTCAGACCCCACAAGATGAAGCCGGTGCCCAGCGTGGAGATGAACGAGGGCAGCCCCACGTTGACGGTGAGGAAAGCGTTGACCCAGCCGACAACCGCCCCGAAGAGCAGCGAGAGCAGGATCGCCGGGATGGCGGGCACCCCGTAGAAGTCGATCAGGTAGTGCATCAGGAAGGGCGCGAACATGTAGACGAAGCCAGGCGACAGGTCGATCTCACCGCAGATCAGCACCAGCACCTCGCCGATCGCGATGATGATGATCTGCGCCGCGATCTGAGACAGGTTGACCAGGTCCACCCTGGTGAAGAAGGTGGACCGGCCGGCCGTGGAGATGAACCCGAAGTAGACGATCATCAGCACGACGACGACGAACACGGTCGCCTCGCGCTGCCGGACCAGGACCGCGCCGGCCGTCCGCAGACGTCCCCACACCGCGCTCCCGCCGGCCAGTCCGCCAGGTGACCCTCCGGCGGCGGCGGGGGTGCGCTGGACGATCTCGCTCACCTCTGCGTCTCCTTCCGTGCGCTCGCTGCGCGCGCCGACGCCGGATGCCTGCCGCGGTAACCGGCTCGGCGTCCGACGTCGGCGCGACTAGCCCAGGCCCCTGGGACCGACCCGGCGTTCGGTCACGTGCTGGTCGTCGCGATCGGGTTCTGGATCGGCCCGCTCCGGGTGACCAGGGACGGCTTGGTGGCCCCAGGCGTTCCTTCGTAGGTGGTCTTGGACTGCAGGTACGGCCCGACGTTGGACTTGGTCACGAAGGTCAGGCCGGTATCGGTGTCCGGCGGCAGGGACAGCCCGCCGGTCAGGTTGAACAGGTACATGTAGAGCACCGGCAGGAAGCCCTGCAGGTAGGGCTCCTGGTCGATGGTGAAGTCGATCTGACCCGCCTGGATCGCGGTCAGCGTGCCGCTGGTGAGATCGAACCCGCCAGCCGGGATCTTGCCCGCCAGGCCGACCGTGGCCAGCGCCGGGCCGAGCAGCTCGGTCGAGCCAGCGTCCACCGCGAACGCGCCCTTGAGCTTGGACTTGGCGCCGATCAGGTAGGCCTTCTCCGCCGCCGACTCAGCGGACGTGAGCACCCCGGTCGCGATCTCGTGCACGGTATAGCCAGCCGGGGACAGGATCGATGCGGCCCCGTCGTAGCGCGGCTGGATGTTCCCGGTGCCCGGGGTGGCGATGAAGATGGCGATATCCCCAGGAGTGGGAACGAGCGACTTGATCCGCTGGCCCATCTGCTGGCCAGACAGGTAGAGCGCCTGGCCCACGTAGCAGAGCCGGTTGGTGCCGATGGACGCCTTGCCGCCGGGCAGCACGACGCCGTCCGCGTTGTAGCTCACCACCGGAATGCCGGCGTTCATCGCGTTCATCACCGGGGAGGTGAAGGTGCTGGCGTTGATCACCGTGGTCGCGATGCCCGCGGCCTTCGCGGCGGTCGCTGTGGTAATCGCGACCGCCATTTGGGCGGCGTTTGACGTCTGCGACCCGGTCCACTTGGGCTTGGGCAGGCCGAGCAGCGCGGCCGCGTCGGCCATCCCGAACTGGGTGGGCACGAAGAACAGGTTGGTGGTGACGTGGTTGACGAACCAGAACTGCCAAGGCGGGGTGCTCGGGAAGTTACCAATCGCACTCTTCGCCGGCGTGGTGCCTGCCGAGGACGAAGAACTGCACGCCGCGAGCAGCGCCGAGGCCGCGGCGGTCGCGCTCACCAGCCCGGTGCCTTTCAGCAGCCGCCGACGCGTCGGCCCGTCCTTCATGTTGAGTGTTTCGATCGCCTCGTCAACCTTGGGGTGGACTGCTTCCATTCCGGGTCTCCATTTCGCTGGGGTCGGGCCGGATTACTCGTGGCCGACTGACTTCCTGACTCATGCAGCAGTCCTTGGGTCCGCTGGCGCTGCTTGTCGATAGGGCTTCCATGTGCCAGGCCAAACGCAGGTACGCGAACGCAGGTACACAGTTGCCGCACCGTTGCGGCAGCGCGCGAGTCCGCAGCAGGCGAATGCTGCCGGAACTGGGCAGCGAGCCCGCCCTCGCAGGACGCGCTGTGAGTGTGAGCGCTCACAATCGTGGTACGAAAAGACCTCTATGAGGTTACAAGCTAGATCAAGGCGACATCCGCGTCAATGAACATTCCGCACTCAGCCGCCGACCTGAGCATTGGGCGTCAGTCAATCCGCCTGGCGCCATCGGATGGCGCGGCAGCAAGGAACTCAGGTGGCCGCCAGCCGTGCTCGCGGAACGTCTCATCCACGGCTGCCCGGATCGGCGCGGCGCGCTGCCGCGGTACCAGCGCGATCACCGACCCGCCGAATCCGCCGCCCATCATCCTGGCCCCGAGCGCGCCAGCCGCGACCGCCGCGTCCACCGCCGCGTCGGCCTGCGGCCAGGAGACCTCGAAATCATCACGCAGTGACCGGTGCGATGAGCTGAGCAGCGCGCCGACCCCGGCGAGATCGCCGACCCGCAGCAGCGAGACAGCCTGCTCCACCCGGAGATTATCGGTGATCACGTGCCTGGCCCGGCGCCGCAGCAGCGGGTCGGCTAGCTGACCGGTCAGCCGGGTCGGATCCGTTACCTCCCGGAGCGAGGCAACGCCGAGGGACCGGGCCGCGGCCTGGCACTCACGGCGCCTGGCCGCATACTCCCCGTCGGCCAGCGCGTGCCTGACCCGGGTATCGATGATCATCATGCTGGCGGCGCCGGCGTAGGCCAGGCCGAGCGGTACCTGGGTGCCGACCCCGGTCAGGCAGTCGAGCAGCAGCGCGCACCCGGCCTCGCACAGCAGCGAGGCGGACTGATCCATGATCCCGCAGGGCATGCCGACGAAGTCGTTCTCCGCCCGACGGGTCAGCGCGACCAGCTCCTGCCTGGGAACGGCGAGGCCATGCACGGCGGTGATGGCCATCGCTACCGCGCACTCCAGTGCGGCGGAGGACGCCAGGCCGGCCCCTCGCGGCAGGTCGGAGTCGATGGCCAGGCTGGCCCCGGTCAGCCGATGCCCGGCCTCGCGCAGCGCCCAGGCGACTCCGGCCGGATAAGCCGCCCAGCCGGTGACTGCGCCTGGCTCGAGTTCGGCAAGCCGCACGCTGGCGCCGGGCCCGGGGATCTGACGCGAGCGCAGCACCAGCAGGCCGTCCTCACGTCTGGCCGCGGCGGCCACCGTGCCCTGCGCAAGCGCGAACGGCAGCACCAGGCCGTCGTTGTAGTCGGTGTGCTCGCCGATCAGGTTGGCCCGGCCAGGAGCCCGCCAGGCACACTCAGGCTCGCTGCCGTAGCAGTCAGCGAACCAGCCGCTGATCCGGGCCCGGCTGACCTTCACCCGGCCTCCCGCAGCCGGAGCGCCGCGTCCTCGGGCGTCACGTCGCCGATCCAGACTCCCATTCCCGATTCCGTGCCCGCCTGGTATTTCAGCTTGCCAGGCGCCCTCCGGACGGCCATCACCTGCAGGTGCAGCCCGAACTCCGCCTGGGCAAAGGCGTCGCCGACCGGAGCCTGATGCCAGGCGGCGATATAGGGCATCCTGATCCCGAACATCCCGTCGAGACGGCGCAGCACGTCCAGGTAGAGATCGCAGAAGGCGGTCCTGGCCGGATCGCCAAGGGCGGGAATGCTGGCCACCCGAACGGCGGGGAAGATCATCACCTCGAATGGCCAGCGTGCCGCGGCTGGCACGAACGCCGTCCAGTGCTCGTTGCGGGCCACCACCCTGGTTCCCGCGGCCAGCTCACTGGCGACCAGGTCATCGAACAGGTTGCGCCGGCCGCCGAGCTGGTAGGCACGCGCCTGGGCCAGCATCCGCGCCGTGCGCGGGGTGACGAACGGGAACGCGTACACCTGCCCGTGCGGGTGGTGCAGCGTCACGCCGATCTCCTCGCCGCGGTTCTCGAAGCAGTACACCTGCGCGATGCCGGGCATCGCCCCCAGGGTGGCTGACCGGTCCGCCCACGCCTGCACCACCGTGCGCGCCCGGCGCGGTGTCAGGCTGGCGAACGAGGCATCGTGATCGGAGGTGAAGCAGACCACCTCGCAGCGGCCGAAGGCTGGACGCTGTGCGCCGAGCTGCCAGCCGGCCGTGACGTCTGCTGCTGCGGCACCGGCTGGCTCGGCTCCGGCGACTCCCGCGCCGCGCAGCGAAGGAAACCGGTTCTCGAACACCACGACGTCGTAGTCCGCCGCGGGTATCTCGGTCGGCCGCCCCGGCCGCGATGGACACAGCGGGCACAGGTCGGTCGGCGGCAGGAAGGTGCGATTCTGGCGCTGCGCGGCCAGCACCACCCATTCCCCGAGCAGCGGGTCCCAGCGCAGGCCGGCCTCCGCGGTGACCACCACCGGGCCGCCCTGCGCGCTGGCAGGCAGGTCCCTGGTGTCTTGGACCTCGGCGCGGCGCAGGCCTGGCGATTCGTCGAAATAAATGATCTCGCGCCCGTCGGCCAGCACACCGGTGCTCTTGCTGACCAGTTGCGTCCGCATCTGGGAACCCGGGTCCTGGCTAGCCGACAGCGCCCGGCCGGACCCGGAGGCCGCGCAGCACCAGGGCGGTATCCAGGGCCGCCACCACGGTTTCCCAGCCCTTGTCCTCGCTGCTGTCCTTCGCTCCGCACCTGGCCCGGGCCTGCTTGACATCGTCGCAGGTCAGAACCCCGTTACCAACCGGCGTGCCGGTGTCGAGCGCCACTCGGGCCAGCCCGTAGGTGACCGCCTCGCAGACGTAGTCGAAATGCGGAGTACCGCCGCGGATCACCGCGCCCAGGCAGGCGACCGCATCGTGCTGCCTGGCCAGCTCGGCGGCCACCACCGGCAGCTCCACTGCGCCGGCTACCCGCACTACCAGGGGCGCCTCGATACCGCAGGCTTGCGCCGCGGCCGTCGCCCGGTCCACCAGCGCGTCGGTGATCTCCGGGTGCCACCGGGCAGCGGCGATCGCCAGCCGCAGCCCGCGCGCCTGCACGATCGGCACGGCCGGCCGCCCCTCGCCGCTCACCGGCTGTCCGTCCCGGTCGGCGGTGCGGACAGCTCGATCAGGTGGCCAAGCCGGTCCCGCTTGGCGACCAGGTACCGCAGGTTCTCCGGGGTCGGGGTGACCGGGAGCGACACCGTGCCGGTCACCGTGAGCCCGAAGTCGGCCAGGCCCTTGACCTTCGCCGGGTTGTTGGTCAGCAGCCGCAGCGAGCCGACCCCCAGGTCGGCCAGCATCTGCGCGCCGGTGGAGTACTCGCGGGCGTCGACCGGCAGGCCGAGTTCGGTGTTCGCGTCCACCGTGTCGGCGCCAGCGTCCTGCAGCTGGTAGGCACGCAGCTTGCTGAGCAATCCGATGCCGCGCCCCTCGTGCCCGCGCAGGTAGAGCACGATCCCCCGGCCCTCGGCCGCGATCGCGGCCATCGCCGCGTTCAGCTGAGCGCCGCAGTCACACCGGCGCGAGCCGAACACGTCGCCGGTCAGGCACTCCGAGTGCATCCGGACCAGCACGTCCTTGGTCGGCTCGGCACCCTCGGCCGACCGGTCAAGATCCCCGAGCACCAGCGCCACGTGCTCGGTGCCGTCCATCGAGTTCAGGTAACCGATCGCCTGCCACTCACCGTAGGAGTTCGGCACCCGGGTCTGAACCACCCGGCAGACCATCCGCTCGGAGTGCCGCCGGTACTCGATCAGCTGAGCGATCGAGATCAGCGCGAGCCCGTGGGTGTCGGCGAAGGCGCGAAGCGCGGGCAGCCTGGCCATCGTGCCGTCATCGTTGACCACCTCGGCCAGCACCCCGGCCGGCGCCAGACCGGCCAGCCTGGCCAGGTCGACAGCCGCCTCGGTATGCCCGGGCCTGCGCAGCACGCCGCCATCGGAGTACCGGAGCGGGAACACGTGTCCGGGCCTGACCAGCTCGTATGGCTCGGTCGCCGAGTCCACCAGGGCCCGGACGGTCCTGGCCCGATCGGCGGCGGAGATTCCGGTGGTGACCCCGTCGCGGGCGTCCACGCTGACCGTGAACGCGGTCCGCATCCGCTCGTTGTTGTGCACGGTCATCATCGGCAGCTGCAGCCGGTCAAGCTCGGCGCCGAGCATCGGCACGCAGATCACGCCGCTGGTGTGCCTGATGGTGAAGGCGAGCAGGGCTGGAGTGGCCTTGCTCGCGGCGAAGATGATGTCGCCCTCGTTCTCCCGGTCCGCGTCGTCGACCACCACCACGGCCCGGCCAGCAGCCATGTCAGCGATCGCCCGCCGCACGCCATCAAGGACGATCCCGCCGGTGACCCGCGGCGGCTGATCAGCTGTCGCCGCGGTCATGCCCGCTCCTTGCTCGCCAGCAGCCGCTCCACGTACTTGGCAATCACGTCGACTTCCAGGTTGACGATGTCACCGACCTCGCTGCTGCCCAGCGTGGTGCGGGCCAGAGTCTCCGGGATCAGGCTCACCTCGATCCAGCAGCCTGAGTCACCGGCGCCGCCGGATGGCTCCTCGCTCAGGCCGGAGATCGTCAGGCTGACCCCGTCGACCGCCACCGAACCCTTTTTCGCTACATAACGAAACAGCTCGTCCGGAATCGAGATCCGCACCAGCTGCCAGTGCTCCGCCGGTCTGCGATCGGTCAGCACGCCGGTGCCGTCCACGTGACCTTGCACGATGTGTCCGTCGAGTCGGCCGGCCGCCGGAACCGGCCGCTCCAGGTTGACCGGCGACCCCGGCACCAGGGCGCCCAGACTGGACCTGGCCAGGGTTTCGCCCATCACGTCGGCGCTGAATTCCCCGGCGCGGACATCGGTCACGGTCAGGCAGACGCCATTGACCGCGATCGAGTCGCCACGGCAGGCCGTAGCAACCACCTGCGGGCCGCGGACGGTCAGTCTGGCCGAGTCTGATTGCCGGTCAAGCGCGATGACTTCACCGCGTTCTTCGACGATTCCAGTGAACACCTGCGTCCTCCTCCGGACCCGCCAGCCCTGGTTCTGGCTCCGGGGGACGCTAAGACGCGCCCGCGCGGCCGGTGCAGCCCTGGCAGTGCAGCCCTGAAGGGCCCGGCCGTGCGCGTGCTGCCTCCCATCCGGACTTTCACCGTCGGTCCCGGAATTCCACCGGATCAGCCGGCCGATGGCATCGGCCGGGTCGCGGACTGTCACCGCCGGTTCGGAGTTACACCGACCCCGGAGCACGCGTTGACTTCGCCAACCAGTGTGCCATGCCCGGTATTCCGCCGGAAAGCTGGAATCACTGAGCCTGCGGGATGGATGTGACCTCGGCCAGCACCCGACCGCTGGCGTCGTACAGGGTCAGCCTGGTCAGCTTGACCCCGGCGCCGACGCCGACGACGGCGTACTTGCGCCCGCCGACGACCGCCGGCGCCAACCGCGTGGCCGTGCCGTTGGAGAGCCGAGCGAGCAGGTAGGCGGTTCTGGCGTTGACCGCTCCGGGGTACCAGATCAGGACGCCGGTCGGCGAGGCAAACGGCAGCGGGACGAGCGAAACGCCTAGCGGCGGGACATCGACCGGCACGCAGACGCTCGCGGCGCCCAGCCCGCCCGTCGGACCGACCTGCGCGCTGAAACACTCGCCGTCCGGCCCGAGCGTCACCAGCATCCGCCAGGACGTGCCGCCGATGCGGCCAGAGCCGATGTATCCGGACGCGATGGGGCCGGCCACGCCGCCTGGCACGTTGATCCAGCTGCCGTACTGGAATGGGCTGTCTGGGTTGAAGATGCCCGCCAGTGGCGCGTACCCGATCTGGCGGCCCTGCGCGGAGCGGGCCGTGATCTCGGTCACTCCCTGGCGCGGATAGCCGAACCCGGCCAGCCGGAATCGCTGACCGCAGACAGTGACCGCGATGGGCCGCAGCCCAAGGCGGGTCCCGTCACCCAGGTCGGCGATCAGCCCGGTCACCCCTGGCCGTAGCTGGAGGAAGGCGAATCCGATTCCCGGTCTGCCCGGGTTGACCGCCAGGAAAGCGATGTTCCCCAGCGCCAGTCCGGGCAGGAAGCCTGGCTGCAGCAGATCACCACTGTGCCCATCGAGGACCACGGCTGGCAGGCACCGGTAGCCTGGGTCAGCCAGATTCACCGCAGCTAGCCACCACTTTGCGCCATTGATAGTGCCGGAGGCGAAGACACCGCCGCTGTCCGCTCGGTTCGGCTGGTTGAGCGTCGTACTCGGCTGGGGCCGGCCAGCAGGCACCTTGGCTGGCCCGGGACCGTGAACCGCCAGCACACCAAGCGCGGCGGCAACCACGGCCACGCCGGACGTGATGGCCGCCAGCCGCCTGGCCCTGGCGACCCGGTAGCGCCGGAACACCGCGTCCACCGGAGCTGGCGGCAGCTCGGCTAGATCGAGCTCCTGGTGCAGCCGACGACGAAGTTCGGCCTCGTCGGTTAGCTTCACTGCGCACCTCCACGCATGGTCACTGCGAGTCCTCGTCCACCAATGCCGGGCTCACCCGGAGCTTGGCCAGTGCCCGCCAGGTCTGGCTGCGCACCGTTCCCTCCGAGCAGCCGAGCAGCGCGGACACCTGGGCATCGCTCAGGTCCCCCCAGTAGCGGAGCACGATGACGGCGCGCTGCCGCGGCGGCAGCCCGCGCAGCGCGGTGATCAGGTCCGAGCGCTGGTCGGCCAGCGCCGCGGGATCGGCCCCGTGATCGGCGGCAGGATCGGTGCTGCGGGCCTGCGGCAGTGTTCCGGTCTGCTCGGCCGGCCGTCGCCGACGGAACCGGCGGTGGCTGGCATTGATCAGGATCCTGCGCACGTAGGCGTCCGGATCCTCGGCCCGGCTCACCCGCCACCACGCTGCGCACGCACCGGCCAGCGCGGTCTGCGCTAGGTCCTCGGCCAGCCACCGGTCCCCGGTCAGGCCGTAGGCTAGCCGGACCAGGTCAGGCCAGCGACTGACCATGAACTCGCGGAACTGCTCGCGGTCCTGGGCATTCACGCTGTCTTACGGCCCATCGAGGTCACGTCCGGATCCTCGGAACGCGTCGATGGCGCCGACTCTGCCTCCACATCACATAAGAGCACCCGCAGCCGGCGGAATACTGCACTTGGCCGGCGGAATACTGCACTTGGCCGGCGGAATACTGCACTTGGCCGGCGGAATACTGCATGAGCCAGCTGCCGATCCGGTCTGACCGGCTACGGGAGCTTCCAGTCGATCTCCTGGCTGCCACCGCGCACCAGCAGCGCACTGGCCCGGCTGAACGGACGTGAGCCGAAGAACCCGTGGTCGGCGGACATCGGGCTGGGATGAGCGGACTCGATCAGCGGTACTCCGCCAAGCAGCGGCGCCAGGTTCCGCGCGTCCCGGCCCCACAAGATCGCCACCAGCGGCGCCTGCCGGGCGGTGAGCGCCCTGATCGCCTGCTCGGTGACCGCTTCCCAGCCCTTGCCCCGGTGCGAGCCAGGTTTGCCTGGCTGAACCGTAAGCACCCGGTTGAGCAGCAGCACGCCACGTTCGGTCCACGGCGTCAGGTCCCCGTTGGACGGGGTGGGATAGCCGAGATCGGCGCCGTACTCACGGAAGATGTTGACCAGGCTGCGCGGGAGCGGCCGGACCGAAGGCGCCACCGAGAAGCTGAGTCCGACCGGATGGCCTGGCGTGGGGTACGGGTCCTGGCCCACGATCAGCACTCGGACCTCGTCGAACGGCTGCTGGAAGGCGCGCAGCACCTGATCGCCCGCTGGCAGGTAGGACCGGCCGGCCGCGACCTCGGCGCGCAGGAAGTCGCCGGCCGCGCTGATCTGTTCGGCGACCGGCTGCAGCACGGCGGCCCAGCCGGGTTCGACGATCTGCTCAAGTGGTCGTCGCGTCACGGCACATCACTGTAGTGCCGTGCCCAGTGCGCTGGCGGCTCCCGGGATATCTAGCCTGACATTCCGGTGATCTAGCCCGACATCTCGGTGATCCGGCCGGCGATGAAAGCCCGTTCCTGAGCATTCTCGGACAGCTCGAGCGCGGCCTGGTAGGCGCGCCTCGCGTCGTCGTTGCGGCCAAGCCGGCGCAGTAGATCCGCCTTGGTGGATGGCAGGTAGCGGTACCCGGCAAGCCGTCCATCCTGCTCCAGCCTGGCGATCTCGCCGAGCGCCGCGCCAGGCCCGCTGATCATCGCGATCACCACGGCGCGGTTCAGCGCCACCACCGGTGACGGCCAGGCTCGGAGCAGCGCGTCGTAGAGCAGCAGCAGTTGCGGCCAGTCGGTCTCGTCGTAGCTGGGTGCCTCGGCATGCACCGCGGCGATCGCCGCCTGCAGCGCGAACCGGCCTGGCCGTCCGCCGTGCAGGGCGTCGAGCACAAGCGCTGAGCCTTCGGCGATCGCGGTCCGGTCCCAGCGCGACCTGTCCTGGTCAGCGAGCAGCAGCACACTGCCCTGACCGTCGGTTCTGGTGGACTGCCGCGCGTTCGTGATCAGCAGCAATCCGAGCAGCCCGCGCACCTCTGGCTCGTCGGGCATCAGCTCGCGCAGCATCCGAGCCAGCCCGATGGCGCGCTCGGTGAGGTCGGCCCGTACCAGGTCAGGCCCATCGGGGGCGGTATGGCCGGTGGTGTAGAGCAGATGCAAGACGGTCAGCACCGCATCGAGCCGGTCAGGCAGCTCGGCTGGGCCGGGCACTCGGTATGCGATCCTGGCCGCGGAGATCTTCTTCTTCGCCCTGGTGACCCGAGCCGCCATGGTCGTCTCCGAGACCACAAACGCCTGCGCGATCTCCGCGGTGCTGAGCCCGCAGACCAGCCGCAAGGTCAGCGCCACCTGCGCCTCCCTGGCCAGCGCCGGATGACAGCAGGTGAAGATGAGCCGGAGCCGGTCGTCACCGATCCCGTCGGGACCGTCACCGACCTGCGCGGTGACGTCATGCGCCGGTTCAGGCTCGATCAGCAGCGGGAGCTTGGAGCGCAGGGTCCGGTCCCGGCGGAGCAGGTCAAGTGCCCGGCGCCGGGCCGCGGTGGTCAGCCAGGCACCGGGATTGCGCGGCACGCCCTGCCTGGCCCAGGCATCGAGCGCGGCGACGTACGCGTCCTGGACGCATTCTTCGGCCGCATCGAGGTCCCTGGTGACCCGGGCGGTAGCCGCAAGCACGAATGCCCACTCCCGCCGGTGCGCCTCGGCGACCGCACCGGCGATCTCCGGGTCGGCGTTCCCGCTGCCCGGCCCAACGGCCAGGTGACCACCCGCCGCCTCCGGCCCAGGCCGGCCCTGCCCAGTCGCTGGCGGGTCGGGCCTGCGATCCTGCGCTGGATCGGGGCCAGAGGCGGCTGGTGTGGTCACTGCGGCACCAGTCACATATTCGACGTGTCCATCACCGGACGGACCTCGACCCCGCCGAATGACGCCGGGCAGCCCTTGGCGATCTCAATCGCATGGTCAAGGTCCCGCGCCTCGATCAGGTAGAAGCCGCCGAGCGCTTCCTTCGTCTCGGCGAACGGCCCGTCGGTGACCACGTCGCTGCGGATCGAGGTAGCCGTGCTGGTCGGCTCGAGCGCGTCGCCGCCCAGAATGGTGCCGCCCTTCTCGCCGACCTGCGCGGCGAACCGGCCGTGTGCCTCGCCCACCTGCTGCCACACCTCGGGTCCGCCATCCGCGTAGCCCTTCTCGGCCTCGTAGATAAGGATCGCGTACTTAGCCATGATCGTCTCCTTGGGTTCTGTCGTCGGACCTGCTCTGGTCGGATCCCCGGTGCCTTGTCACCGGAGCCGCATACTTACGACGATCGGACCTGCCGCGGTTCGACAACCGCTAACCGGCATTTTCGGCAGCCGACCGCAGGAACCGCACCGCTGCCGCCGGGTCTTGCGCACCGAAGACCGCGGTTCCGGCTACGAAGACATCCGCTCCGGCCTCGGCACAGCGACCGATGGTCTGCTCGCTGACTCCCCCGTCGACCTGCAGCCAGATCTCGCCACCGTGTCGTTCGATCAGCTGTCGTGCCCGGCGGATCTTGGGCAGCACCAGATCGAGGAAGTGCTGGCCGCCAAAGCCGGGTTCGACGGTCATCACAAGCAGCATGTCGACCTCGGGCAGCAGGTCGGCATACGGCTCGACCGAGGTGCCCGGATTGAGCGCGAGCCCGGCCCGCGAGCCAGCCGATCTGATCATCCGCAGGGTGCGGACCGGCGCCGCGGCCACCTCGGCGTGAATGGTCACGTTGCGCGCCCCGGCCTCGGCGTATTCCGGCGCCCAGCGATCCGGGTCTGAAATCATCAGATGACAGTCAAGCGGCAGCCTGGCGTGCTTCAGCAGAGCGGCGACGACCGGCAGGCCAATCGTCAGATTCGGTACGAAATGGCCATCCATCACATCGACGTGCAGCCAGTCGGCGACATCGGCGACGACTGCCGCCTCTTCGGCCAGCCTGGCGTAATCGGCTGCCAGCACGCTTGGCGAGATCTGCACGGTCATGACACGCGCAGTCTAGAGCCTTCAGTTACGGCACATTGTCATACCCCTCCGCTACGTTCGCTCAGGTATTCGACTATCAACAGAAGGAGGCCACTTGCTGATCACCGAGGCACCAGACCGGCTGCTTGACCGCGTCCGCAAGCTCCTGACCAAAGCCGAGGATGACGGCGTCACTCCAGCCGAAGCGCAGGCGCTGACCGCCAAGGCGGCTCAGCTGATGGCAAAGTACGGCATTGACCGGGCGCTGCTGGCTGCCGACCGGCCGGAGACCGATCGGCCGGCCAACCGGATCCTGGATCTCGACAATCCGTGGGCCAGAGAAAAAGCACACCTGCTGTGCGGCCTCGCCTCCGCCCTGCGCTGCCAGTGCATCCTGCTCGGCGGCAGCCGCCCGGGCAGCCGGGTGCACCTTTTCGGGTACGCCTCAGATATTGACCGCACCGATGTGCTCTACACGTCGGTGCTCATCCAGATGTGGCACGGCCTGGTCGGCGCGCAGGTCCCCGACTGGAGCAGCAGCCCACGCGCCTGGCGCCGCAGCTGGCTGCTCGGCTTCGCCACCGCCGTCATCGCCCGCGTCCGCGCGGCTGAGCACGGGGCGGTCGCTGCGGCGACCGAGCCAGGGGCCGATTCCGCCGAGCGGACCGCGCTCGTCCTCGCCGACCGGTCGCTGGTCATCCGCAGGCAGGTCGAGCAGGCCTACCCAGTCACCCGCAAGGCCAGGGTCACCTATAGCGGCAGCGGTTACCGGGACGGCTATTCTCAGGGTCAGCGCGCCGACATCGGGGCCGGCCGACTAGACCGGAAAAGGCGCAGATCGCTGCCCAGCGCAGTGGGTTAGCCGGTCCGGCGAAGCAGTGCCAGGAAGATCGCATCGGTGCCGTGCCGGTGCGGCCAGAACTGCGCGTACCTGCCGTACGGCTCCGGGCAGCGCAGGTCAGGTACCTCGGCGAGCACGGCCGGAGCGTCAAGCACCTCCAGGTCTCCCCTGAGCTCAAGCACCCGACCGACCACCGACCGGGTCTCGGCCAGATGCGGCGAGCAGGTCACGTACGCCACGACCCCGCCCGGTCTGGCGGAGTCGGCCGCCGCGGCGAGCAGCGCCACCTGCAGGCTGGTCATGGCTGCGACATCGCTGCCGGTCCGCCGCCACCGGATCTCAGGCCGCCGCCGCAGGCTGCCGAGCCCGGAGCACGGGACGTCGGCAAGCACCCGGTCGAACGCGGCCAGCCGCCAGGCCGGAGCCCTCGCGTCCGCGATCACCGCGGCTGCTGACCCGATCCGGCCGACCGCCTCGCTGACCAGCCTGGCGCGGTGCTCGTGGATGTCGGCGGCCACGAGCACGGCATCCCTGGTTGCCGCCAGCCCGGCCAGCAGCCGCGCCTTGCCGCCAGGACCGGCGCAGATGTCAAGCCAGCTGCGGTCGCTGCCTTCGGCCGGGACTCGGCTCAGGGCCAGGGCGGCGAGCTGGCTCGCCTCGTCCTGCACGCCGGCCCGGCCCTGCGCTACCGCGGCTATCTTGCCGGGATCGCCACCGGGCAGATAGGCCCCGAATGGTGACCAGCTGGCAGCTGCGGCTCCGGCTGCGATCAGCTCGTCGGCGCTAGCCAGCCCTGGCACGGCGCAGAGCACCACGGCGGGCCGCTCCAGATCGGCGGCGAGCGCAGCCTCCGTCTCGGTCAGCCCGCCAGCTGGCTCCTCGCCAAGCGCATCGGCCAGCGCGGCCACGATCCAGCGCGGATGGCTGTACTTGACCGACAGGTGCCCGACCGGGTCGGCCGCCCGGTCGGGTGCCGCGATCTCGATCCAGGAGTCCAGATCTCGCATCGCGACCCGGCGCAATACCGCGTTGACGAATGCCGACGGCTTGCGTCCGGCAACGTCGACCGCCAGGTCGACCGAGGTGGCCACGGCCGCATGCGGCCTGACCCGCATGCCGAGCAGCTGGTGCGCGCCCAGCCGCAGCACCTCGCGCACCGGTGGGTCAATCCGGCCCAGGTCACGATCGGAACACAGGCCGATGATCGCGTCATAGCCGCCGCGGCCGCGCAGTGTCCCGTACACCAGCTCGGTAGTCAGCGCCGCATCCTGGCCGCGCAGGCCACGCTCCCGCAGCGTCGCGGCCAGCAGCAAGTTGGCGTAGGCGCCGCGGTCGGTCACGGCGCTCAGCACGTCGTACGCCGCCCGGCGGGCCGGATCGGCCGGCCGGGCCATCAGCCGAGCACCAGCGGCTGGCCGACATTCCTGATCCCGCGTACCCAGTCCACCGCCGCCATCGAGCGCTTGCCTTCTGGCTGCACCACGCCGAGCTGTACCGGCACTGTCCCAGTTCCCGCCAGCACCCGGGTTTTGCTGATCAGCAGCTGTCCTGGGCAAAGGTCAGCTTCGGAGTCCGGCTCGCTGATCGGGGTCACCGGCCCGATCCGCAGGCTGGCTCCGTTCAGCAGGGTCCATCCGCCAGGGGCCGGCGTGCAGGCCCTGATCAGCCGGTCGATCGCCGCAGCGGCCAGCGTCCAGTCCACCCTCGCGTCAGACCGGCGAAGCTTGGGCGCCAGGCTGATCCCGTCCGGCGGCTGAGCCCGCGGCTCAAGCTCGCCAGACTCGATTCCGTCCAGCGTCGCGACCAGCAGTTCGGCTCCGGAGACGCTCAGCCGGCTCAGCAGGTCGCCAGCGGTGTCCGCCGGCCATACCGGCTCGGTAACCACGCCGAACACCGGCCCGGCGTCAAGCTCGGCCACCAGCCGGAAGGTCGTCGCGCCGGTGATCTCATCGCCGTGCAGGATGGCGTGCTGCACCGGGGCCGCCCCGCGCCAGGCGGGCAGCAGCGAGAAATGCAGGTTGATCCAGCCATGCGGCGGAATCCGCAGGGCCGAGTCCGGGATCAGCGCGCCGTAAGCCGTGACCGGACAGCAGTCCGGGCCGATCTCGGTCAGCCGGGCCAGGAAGTCGGGATCGGCGACCCGGCCAGGCTGTAGCACCGGCACGCCCGCCTCGCGAGCACGCTGCGCGACCGGGCTGGCGGCCACCCGCAGCCCGCGGCCGGCCGGCGCGTCCGGTCTGGTCACGACGGCGGCCACCGAATGCCTGGAAGCCAGCAGCGCGTCCAGCGACGGCACCGCCGCCTGCGGAGTCCCCGCGAACACCAGCCGCATGCGGTTACAGCGCCTGACCGTGCATCAGGTGCGGCGAGAATTTCACGGTCGGCACCTGCTCGCCCCACCATTCCGCGGCCCTGATCTCCTTCATCGCCAGCTTCCGCTGGTCCGGGTCGAGCCGGTCAATGAAGAGGATCCCGTCCAGGTGGTCGGTCTCATGCTGCACGCACCTGGCCAGCAGGCCGCTGCCCTCGACGGTCACCGGCTCGCCGTGCATGTCGAAGCCTTTCGCGACCACTCCGAAGGACCGCTTGGTCGGAAAGGCCAGGCCGGGGAAGGACAGGCACCCCTCGTCGTCGGTCTCCTCCTGCGCCGACAGGTCCAGATCCGGATTGATCAGGTGACCGAGCACGTCGTCCACGAAGTAGGTGAAGACTCGCAGGCTAACGCCGATCTGCGGGGCGGCAAGCCCGAGACCAGGAGCGTCCTGCATCGTCTCGGTCAGGTCGGCAACCAGCCGGCGCAGCTCAGCGTCGAAGTCAGTGACGGGCGCGGCCGGTGTCTTCAGCACCGGATCGCCGAACAGGCGGATCGGCTTGATACTCACCGGCGTTCCTCCAGGCGGGTGGCTATCTCCGGGGGTACCGCAGCATGACCCGGCGCGGCGGCTCGGGTCGGCGCGGCGCTGCGGCTGACTGAAGTCTACGAAGTCAGCGGGGCAGCCGATGTCGGATGCCCTGGCTACGACATCGGCCGGTCGGTTGCCGCCGGCGACCTGGCCTTGAAGGCAGCCTTCCTGGCCGCCCTGGCCACCCCGGGGTCAGGATGATGATCGCTCAGCGCGGTCAGCAGGCTGGTCACTCCCGGATGGGACACCTGCCACAGGCCGGCCACGATCTTCGCCTGCTCGCTCGCGGGCAGGTCGGGCAGCAGCTCGGCCACCACATCCTGCGGGTTGGCCTCCTCAAGCAGCCCGGCGCCGAGGTCAACCAGCAGCCAAGTCCGGTCCCGCGGAGCCAGCTCGATGTCCTCGCCGTGCTCATGCAGCCAGACCGCCGCATGGGCGCGCAGCAGCGGGCGGCCGAGCGCTGCCCTGACCTCGTCCGCTGCGGCTGCTCCGATCCGGTCAAGCACGGCGAACGCCGCCCCGCGCTGACCTGGCGAGCCGCTGGCGGCCGCGTCGATCAGCTCGGCCGCAGCCGCGGCAGGCTCCCGCGCGGCCAGCCAAGTGCCGATCTCGGCCTCGCCATCCTCGGCGTCGCAGCCCGCCAGCGCGGCCAGCAGGCCAGCCGCGCCGTCCCGGCTCACCGCGCCGAGTACTGGCACGTGCCAGCCCTGGGCCCGGAGCCTGCGGTGCACGCCCCAGGTTCCAAGCGGCGACAGCGCGACGGTCAGGCTGCCGTCGGCATCGTCGGTGCCAAGCTCGACGACTCCCAGGTCGGCCAGGGTCTCCAGAGCCTGGGACAGCGCGGCTCCCTGGTCGGGTGGCTCGCCGTCGCGTAGCGTTCCCGCCGCCGACGCATAAGCGTCAAAGAGCCCGTCCATCCCGACCGGGCCGCCGACCGTGTACAAGGCCGTGGCGATGCCGTCCAGTTCCTCGGAGTCAAGGACGGCGGCCAGCGCGCTGTCCCACGCTTGCAGCACCGCGTCAGTGTCTCCGCCGGCCAGCACGGCCACCAGCCCGTGGCCACCGTCCGGCGAGGTCGGCCAGGACAGCCGCTGGGTGGCTGCCAGCACTCGCCAGGCGGCCGCCACCTCACGCGGCTGCAGGTCGAGCGCCGCCGCGGCCGTCGCGACCAGCTCCGGCGTGACCTCGCACTCGGCCGGCTCCTCGATCCGCCCTGATGCCCATCGGTCCAGGTCGCGCGCGGCCCGGAGCAGCGGAGCGACCCGGGCGCAGGCGGCGAGCTCGTCCCTTGGCGCCAGCCGCACCGAGGGCAGCTTTCTGGGCTGGCCTGCGAAGACTTCCGCGCCACGACTGCTCGAACCAGTCCTGCGAGCCGCCGCGACACCACCTGGCCTGCGCACCTGGCTAGGTGGTGCACCCGAGTTCCGCCGTGAACCTGCCACCCAAGCACCTTATGGCCTGCGCGGCCTAACGTCAGATCAGCTCGGCCGGGTCAAGCTGAAGTCGGACCACTCCTGGGTCCTTGCGGGCGCTCCGTTCGGCCAGTACGGCACGCAGGGCGACGGCCAGCTCCGTACCCGCTGACCAGGGCACCCTGATCAGGAAGCGCAGATTGTCGGGTGCCGTGCCCGGCCGCGGGATGGCGCCGTCTGAGTCGGCTTGAACCGGCCCCAGAATCTCGGCGCCGGCCGGCAGCACGGCAGCCGCGAGCAGGTCGCCGACGGCCGCGGCCGGGCCGGTGACCGCCGCCAACCGTACCGCTGGCGGGAACCTGAGCTCCTCGCGCTCGGTCAGCTCGCGGTCGGCGTGCGCTGCCGCGTCCCAGCGGATCAGGGCCTGCACGGCAGCCAGCGCCTGATCAGCCATGACGATCACCTTCCCGCCGCCGGGCCAGGGGCGGACCAGCGCGGCGGCGTTCATCCAGCGCCTGAGCGCCTCCTGCGCCGCGTTCAGGCTGGCCCGGCCGAGCAGCGCCCAGCCATCGAGCAGGACCGCGGCGGGATAACCGCCAGCCACTTGCGGCTCGGCCCCTGGCGTGGCGACGACGATCGCCGGGGAGGCTGGCACCTGCGAAAGGACACCGGTCCCGCTTGAGGTGTGCACCGGCACCGAAGGGAACGCCCGGCCGAGTTCCTCGGCGGTCCGGCGGGCCCCGGTGACCAGCGTCCGCAGCCCGCTGCTCCCGCAGACCGCGCAGCTGCGGCCGGCGGCGCAGCCGCACCAGCTGCAGCGCAGCGGCTGATCCGGCCCGGCCAGCCCGACCGGACCAGCGCAGGTACCGCAGCGCACCCGGGTATGACAGCGCTGACAGGCAACGGCGACCAGGTATCCGCGCCTGGGCACCTGGAACAGCACCGGACCGGTGGCCAGCGCCTCGCGGGCGCTGCGCAGCGCCAGGCTAGGCATCCGCGCGGTGCGGGCCGCCTCGTCGCGGGCCAGTTCGGCGTCCTCGCCAGCCGCCAGGACCAGCGGAGCGTGCTGACGCACGGTCCGCTGGTCAGCCACCAGTGCCCGGGCCCAGCCGATCGAGATGAGCTGCGCCGTCTCCGCCGTTCTGGCGAAGCCGCCGAGCAGGGCGGCGGCACCGGACCGGTGGGCCCGAAGCAGCAGCACGTCCCTGGCATGCGGGTACGGCGCTCTCAGCTCGGCGTGCAGGTCATCGCCGTCATCCCAGATAACCACCAGGCCGAGCTCGGCGACGGGCGCGAACATGGCCGAGCGGGTGCCAGCCACGATCTTGATCTGGCGGCGGGCTACCGCCAGCCAGCGGCGGTACCGCTCGGCCGGGCCGAGCTGTGCGGACAGGGCCACGTGCCTGCCGTGGCCGAGTTCCGCGGCGATCGCCGTGTCGACTCGGCACAGATCCCGTGCGTCAGGGACGACGATCAGCGCGCCGCGGCCAGCCGCCGCCACCGCCGCCACCGCAAGCGCGATCTCCTCAGGCCAGGATGGTCCGGGCAGTGCGGACCACACCGCGCGCGGAGCCCGGCCGTCGGCGAGCGCGGCCAGGTAGGACTGGCCGGCCGGGTACCGTGCCCACGGGCCGGCCCCTGCCGCCGTCGCCGGGATCGCACCCGGGCCGCCGCGATCACCAGCGGTGGCGTCCTGGCCGGCCGAGGCCGCGGCCTCGGCCGCGGCGTGCCGCGGCGGGATCGCCAGCCGCAGCACGTCAGCGAGCGTACCGCCATACCGGTCGGCTACCGCCCTGGCTAGCCCGGCGATGTCGGCGGTCAGCACCGGCTCAGGCGACACCACCCGGTCAAGAAATGCCAGCCTGCCCGGATGCTCGGTGCTGCTGGTCCGGTCCAGCAGGTAGCCGCCGGTCAGCCGGCCGGAGAATCTGACCCTGACCCGGCATCCTGGCACCGCAAGTCCGGCCATCGACTCAGGCACCAGGTAGTCGAAGGGCCGGTCCAGGTGCGGCAGCGGGACGTCGACGGCTACCCGCGCGATCGGCCGGTCAGCCGCCTGTGCTGCCCGGCTCTTCCCGGCCGACCGCCCCGCCGTCACAGCCCGGCAGCAGCCCGCAGTGCGTCGACTCGGTCGGTGCGCTCCCAGGCGAAGTCCGGCTCCTCGCGGCCGAAGTGCCCGTAGCTCGCGGTCTGCGCGTAGATCGGCCTGAGCAGGTCCAGATCCCTGATGATCGCCGCTGGCCGCAGGTCGAACACCTCAAGCACGGCGTCCTGGATCCGCTCGAGCGGCAGTTCGCTGGTACCGAAGCACTCGACGAAAAGGCCTACTGGCTTGGCCTTGCCGATCGCATAGGCGACCTGGGTCTCGCACCGCTCAGCCAGGCCAGCAGCCACCACGTTCTTGGCTACCCACCGCATCGCGTAGGCGGCGCTCCGGTCGACCTTGGATGGGTCCTTTCCTGAGAACGCACCACCGCCATGGCGGGCCATGCCACCGTAGGTGTCAATGATGATCTTGCGCCCGGTCAGGCCGGCGTCACCCATCGGCCCGCCAACCTCGAATCGCCCGGTCGGGTTCACCAGCAGCCGGTAGTTGGCGCTCTCCAGCTGCAGCCCGGCCAGCACCGGCTCGACCACCCGCTCCCTGACGTCGGGGCTGAGCAGCGCCTTCAGGTCGATCGCCGGGGCATGCTGGGTCGAAACCACGATGGTGTCGAGCCGTACCGGCTCATCACCCGCGTACTCGATCGTGACCTGGGTCTTGCCGTCCGGGCGGATGTACGGGATCTCGCCGCTGCGGCGGACCTCAGCCAGCCTGCGGGACAGCCGGTGCGCCAGCATGATCGGCAGGGGCATCAGCTCCGGGGTGTCCCGGCAGGCGTATCCGAACATCAGACCCTGGTCGCCAGCCCCCTGGCGGTCCAGCTCATCGGAGCCCTCACCCTCCCGGTGCTCATAGGCGTGGTCCACGCCTAGCGCGATGTCAGCGGACTGCGTCCCGATCGAGACCGACACGCCGCAGGAAGCGCCGTCGTAGCCTTTCGCCGACGAGTCGTAGCCGATATCGAGGATCTTGTCTCTGATCAGACCGGGGATATCGACGTAGGTATCGGTGGTCACCTCGCCGGCCACATGCACCTGGCCGGTTGTGATCAGCGTTTCGACCGCCACCCGGCTGTGCGGGTCCCCCTTGAGCATCGCATCCAGGATGGTGTCACTGATCTGATCGGCCATCTTGTCCGGATGGCCCTCAGTAACGGACTCGGATGTGAACAGACGACGCGCCACTTGGCACCCTTTTCTTCCGGGCTAGGATCTCGCCGCAGTGTAGCCGCACCCGGCCCTCCGGCGGTTCCGTCCTGGCCAAGGCGAGCCGATCGAGATCAGCTGAGCCTGGCTGCCACCAGATCCCAGATCACGTCGGCGAGCGCCTCCTTAGGCCCAAACGGCACCGGCGTCCGCCGCCCTTCGGCGGCCAGGATCACCGCCGCATTGTCGGCGGTGCCAAATGCCAGCCCGTTGCCGACCTGGTTCACCACCAGCAGATCGCAGCCCTTCGCGCTGAGCTTGGCCAGGCCGTTGGAGATCAGGTCGCCGGTCTCAGCGGCGAAGCCCACGATCACCTGACCGGGCCGCCGCTGGCCGGCAAGCTCGCGCAAGATGTCGGGATTCTCGGTCAGAACGATCGGCTCGGGCGCCTTCGGCGTCTTCTTGAGCTTGACCCCGCTCCTCGTCGCTGGCCGGTAGTCAGCGACCGCCGCAGCCATCACCACCGCATCGGCCGCGGCGGCAGCCGCGGTTACGGCTTGCCCGAGCTGAGCTGCCGAGGTGACCTGAATCACGTGCACGCCCGCGGGATCGGCGAGGCAGGTGTTGGCGGCCACCAGTGTTACCTCAGCGCCGCGTGCCGCGGCCGACCTGGCGACCGCATAGCCCTGGCGGCCCGACGACCAGTTCCCGATGAACCTGACCGGATCGATCTCCTCCCGCGTCCCGCCCGCCGAGACGACGACCCGGCGGCCGGCCAGGTCAGCGGTGAGCCCGGCGGCACCGCGGGTCAGCGCCCGCTGCGCGGTCAGGTAGAGCTCATCAGGATCCGGCAGCCGGCCTGGACCGGTGTCCGCTCCGGTGAGCCGGCCCGACGCTGGATCGAGCACCACGGCGCCGCGGCTGCGCAAGGTGGCCACGTTCGCCACGGTGGCCGGGTGCTGCCACATCTCGGTATGCATCGCCGGCGCGTAGAGCACCGGGCACCGCGCGGTGAGCAGCACGCCGGACAGCAGGTCAGCCGACAGGCCGGCGGCGGCGCTGGCCAGCAGGTCGGCGGTCGCCGGAGCGACCAGCACGAGGTCGGCTTCCTGCCCGATCCGCACGTGCGGCACCTCGTGCACGTCATCCCACAGACTTGTGCTGACCGGCTGCCCGGACAGCGCGGCCCAGGTCGCCGCGCCGACAAAGCGCAGCGAGGCAGGCGTGGGAACGACCCGAACCTGATGGCCGCCCTCGGTCAGCAGCCGCAGCAGTTCGCATGCCTTGTAAGCGGCGATGCCCGCGCCGACGCCGAGTACGACGCGCATCGGCCGCGACCGACCCTGGTCAGCAGGCCGGGTCAGGACGCCGGGGTTTCCGCGGGCTCGGCGTGCAGCAGGCCCTCGGCGATCTCCCGGAGCGCGATCGACAGCGGCTTCTCCTGCACGCGGGTCTCGACCAGCGGGCCGACATACTCAAGCAGGCCCTCGCCGAGCTGCGCGTAGTAAGCGTTGATCTGCCTCGCCCGCTTCGACGCCATGATCACGAGGCCGTACTTGCTGTCCACCACGTCGAGCAGGTCATCGATGGGCGGATTGATGATTCCCTCTTGTGCCGCAGTCCCTGCCACCGTCTGCCTTCCAGATCGCATCAGCGTCCTGCTGTTACTTGGCCGGCCTGGCCGGCTGGGCCGTCATCAAGGCTACCAGCTGGCTGCATACCTCATCGACGGACGTATTGACAAGCGTGATGTCAAACTCGCTCTCGGCCTTCAGCTCGGTCCTGGCGAGCGCGAGCCGATGCTGGATCACCTCGGGCGGCTCGGTACCCCGGCCCTTCAGCCTGCGTACCAGTTCCTGCCAGGTAGGCGGCGCCAGGAAAACGAGCAGGGCGCCCGGCACAGCCCGGCGAACCTGCCTGGCACCCTCAACGTCGATCTCAAGCAGCGAGGGCACGCCGACCCGCAGCTTCTCGGCGACCGGACCGCGCGGAGTGCCATACCAATTTCCGGCGAATCGCGCCCATTCAAGCAGCTGGCCTGAGGCCACCATTGTGTCGAATTCTTGCTCGGAGACGAAGTAGTACTCACGCCCATGACGCTCACCCGGACGTGGCTGACGTGTCGTGACTGAGACCGACAGCCAGATCTGCGGGCAGTTGCGCCGGATCGCCCGGAGCACGGTGCTCTTGCCGACCGCTGATGGGCCGGAGAGCACCGTCAGGCGCGCGGGGACAGGGATTCCGCTTACCGGATCCGGATGTGCCATCGGATCAGCCACGGACCTGCTTCCCCCGTCCCCGCACCTAGCGCCTGGCGACGGTCAGCTATCGCCGCCGAACTCGTTCTCAAGCGCGGTCCGCTGGTTGGCGCCGAGGCCGCGAACTCGCCGCGACTCGGCGATGCCCAGTCGCTCCATGATCTGCTTGGCGCGCACCTTGCCGACGCCAGGCATGGACTCAAGAAGTGCTGAGACCTTCATCTTGCCGACGACATCGTCAGTCTGGCCCTCCTTGAGGACCGCGGGCAATGTCGTCGAACCGTGCTTGAGCCTGTTCTTGACCTCCGCGCGCTCCTTGCGCGCCTTAGCGGCCTTCTCAAGAGCAGCGGCCCGCTGTTCGGGGGTCAGTGGAGGAAGAGCCACGCCTGGTCACCTCGGGTTTCGTATCGAAAAACTCGCTTCGCGAGGGGAAACTAGCGAGTTCGGGTCGCCGGGACAACACAAACCTCCGTTTGTGACGTCATAATTTATCCAATATTACTTAGCGAACACGCTCAGGCACTTGATGTGAGCGTGCTGGGGCTGACTGACGGCCTCAGCACCATCATCGCGCCTGCTGGCCGATCCGGCGAAGTCCGGCCGCGATCGCCGCGGCGGCGGCCCCTGGATCGGACGCGCCGGTGATCGGGCGGCCGAGCACGATCAGATCAGCTCCAGCGCTCAGCGCTTCCTGCGGAGTCGCTACCCTGGCCTGATCGTGGCTCGCGTGGCCGGCCGGGCGCACTCCGGGAGTGATCAGGGTAACCTGCGGCCCGACCTCTGCGCGCACGGCGGCTACCTCCCGGGGCGAGCAGACCAGAGCGCGCGCTCCAGCCCGGACGGCGAGGGCTGCCAGCCGGAGCACCGCCTCGCTGACCGGGCCGGCCATTCCGATCTCACCGAGGTCGGTGTCGTCCAGCGAGGTGAGCACGGTCACCGCCGCGATCTTGGTGTCCGGCAGCGCTTGCACCGCCGCGCCGATCGCAGCCGCGCCGGCCGCCGCGTGCACGGTCAGCAGGTCAGGCCGGAGCCTGGCGACACCGCGGGCTGCACCGGCGACCGTGGCGGGGATGTCGTGCAGCTTCAGGTCGAGGAAGACGTCCACGCCGCGGGCGCCGCGCACCGAGGCGACGACTTCAGGACCGTATCGCAGGTACAGCTCAAGCCCGATCTTCAGCGTGCTGACGTGCGGCGTCACCAGGCCGGCCCAGAGCGCCGCGGTGTCCAGGTCGGGAGCGTCGAGCGCGACGGCGATCGGGGCGCGGTCTGTCATCTTTTCCCTCCCGGCGACCGGTGTCCGATCAGTCTGCCGCGGGCCGCGGCGCGGATCTCGTGCGCCAGCCCGACCAGCTCGGATACCCGCTCCACACCACGCCTGGCCAGCTCATCGTCAAGCTCGCGCAGGATCCGCGCGCACGCCGACGGGTCATGGAAGATGGCGGTTCCGATCGCGACCATGCTGGCTCCGGCCAGGATCAGCTCAAGTGCGTCCCGCCCGGTCAGCACGCCGCCCATGCCGATGATCGGGACATCGGGCAGCGCCTCGCGGACCTGCCAGATGCAGCGGACAGCCACCGGACGGATCGCCGGACCGGACAGGCCGCCGGTCAGCCCGGCCAGGACCGGACGCATGGTGAGCGGATCTATCGTCATGCCGAGCAGTGTGTTGATCATGGAGAGCCCGTCGGCCCCGGCGGACACGCAGGCGCGCGCGATCGCCACGATGTCGGTCACGTCGGGCGAGAGCTTGGCGAACACCGGGATGTCGTACCTGGCACGGGCCCGCACCGCCTCGATCACCGTGCCCGCGTCTACCGGGTCGCAGGCGAACACCTGGCCGCGGTGCTCCACGTTGGGGCAGGAGATGTTGACCTCGATCGCGGTCACGCCGGCCGCGTCCGAGAGCCGGACCGCCAGCTCGGCGTACTCATCCACCGTGCTGCCAGCGACAGACACCACCGCACGTGCGCCGCGGGACAGCAGCCAGGGCAGATCTCGCTGCAGGAAAGCATCGATGCCCGGTCCCTGCAGGCCGATCGAGTTGAGCATCCCGCTGGGAGTCTCGGCCATCCGCGGGGTGGGCCGGCCGGACCTGGGCGCGAGCATCACCGACTTGGTGACGATCGCCCCGATCTTGGAGACGTCGATGAACTGAGACAGCTCACGCCCGGCGCCAGCGCAGCCAGACGCGGTCAGGATCGGGTTAGGCAGCTCGACCTGACCGAGTCTGGTCCGCAGATCAGGTGCCATGTCCGTGCCTTCGCGCCGGATCAGCGGCCGACGTCCGGCCCGGCTGCCTGCCGTCCTGGCGCGTGCGGTCCTGGCGCGTGCGGTCCTGGCGTGTGCCGTCCTGGCGTGTGCCGTCCTGGCGAGTGCCGTCCGGATGCGTGCCGTTCTCCGCCGAGTCGGCTAGCCTGCCCGCGCGCCGGGACCTGCCCTCCCAGCCAGGTGCGCCGAAGGCGTCAAGCGGGATCGTGCCGATATCGTCCCAGCGCACCTGCTCGCCGCGGAAGACCGGCCCGTCGACGCACGAGCGAACCATCCTGGTGATCCCGTCGGAGCCCACCACCGGCAGCACGCAGGTCATGCAGACGCCGATGCCGCAAGCCATCGCCTCCTCAACGGCCACTTGCACCGGGATGTCGTACCTTCTGGCCAGGGCCGTCACCTGGCGAAGCATCGGCATCGGTCCGCAGGCGTAGATGACGTCGGTCCGCGCCTCGTGAATCACCTGGCCGAGCATGTCGGTCACGATCCCGCGCAACCCGAGCGAGCCGTCATCGGTGGTAATGGTCGCCGAGCGCCCGGTGCGCCGGGCAGTCAGCGCGCCGAACACCCGGTCTCCGCTCGCGGCACCAAGCAGGAAGTCCACCGAGCAGCGTCGCTCGCGCAGTCGGTCGGCGAGCGCGAACAGCGGCGCACTGCCGTAGCCGCCGCCGACCAGCAGGCAGCTGGCCGGCTCGCGGGGTACCGGAAACGGTCGTCCGAGCGGTCCGGTCAGGTCGAGGGTGTCCCTGGCCCGGCGCTCGGCCAGCCAGCGGGTGCCGCGGCCGGTGACGGCGAAGACGAACTCGACCGTCCCGCCGTGATCGGACCGGACATCGTGGATCGAGAAGGCGCGACGGAGCAGCATCGACGTGTCCGGCCCGCCAACCGCGACGGCAACGAACTGGCCTGGCTTGAATCGCGCGGCGATGCCAGGCGCCACGATCGTGATGGCGTGATACGCGTCCACCCGGCGCACCGTCAGCACGGTCCCGCGCACTTGCAGCGGGCCGGCCTCTGACTCCGTATCGCGCGAGTTCATGGCCACCTGCCTGCCTGATCGATGGTCATTGCCCGTCATCCGTCTCCGCGCAGGTGCGCCGCGTGCTGCTGCAGCGACCGCACCCCAACCTGGCCAGCGTTGATGGCCTCGATGCCGAGCACCACGGCCGCAAGGCCAGCCATCGTCGTGACACACGGGATGCCACGCCGGACGGCGGCGGTGCGGATCTCATAGCCGTCCCGGCGCGGTTCCTGGTGCCCAGGACCGCCGAATGGCGTGTTGATAACCAGATCCACCTGACCGGCCAGCATCCGCTCCACGATCGTAGGCTCGCCGTCGGCGCCGCGGCCATCGCTGTGCTTACGGACGATCGTGACAGGAACCCCGTTCCGGCGCAGTATCTCCCCGGTTCCGCTGGTCGCCCAGATCTCGAATCCCAGGTCAGCGAGCCGCTTCACCGGGAAGATCATGGCCCGCTTGTCCTTGCTTGCGACCGAGACGAAGGCCCGGCCCTTGACCGGCAGCGAGCCGTAGGCCGCCGCCTGAGACTTCGCGTAGGCGACGCCGAACCGCTCGTCGATGCCCATCACCTCACCGGTGGAGCGCATCTCCGGCCCGAGCAGGGTGTCCACCCCGGCGCCGCTCGCATCAGCGAACCGGCCGAACGGCAGCACGGCCTCCTTGACCGCGATCGGCGCGTCGAGCGGCAGCGTTCCGCCATCACCGGACGGCGGCAAGACTGCCTGCGCCCGCAGATCGGCAATCGTGGCGCCAAGCATGATCCTGGCCGCGGCCTTCGCCAGCGGCACCGCCGTGGCCTTGGAGACGAACGGCACCGTCCGAGACGCCCGCGGATTGGCTTCGAGCACATACAGCACGCCCGCCGCGAGCGCGTACTGCACGTTCAGCAGTCCGCGCACGCCCACGCCGCGAGCGATCGCCTCGGTGTAAGACCGAACCGCGTCGATGTACTCCCGTCCCAGCGTGATCGGCGGCAGCGCGCAGGCCGAGTCGCCGGAGTGAATGCCCGCCTCCTCGATGTGCTCCATCACGCCGCCCAGGTACAGCTCATCGCCATCGAACAGCGCGTCGACGTCGATCTCGATCGCGTCATCGAGGAACCGGTCGATCAGTACCGGATGCTCAGGGCTGGCCCGAGTGGCGCGGCGCATATACGCCTTCAGGGTCGGCTCGTCGTAGACGATCTCCATGCCCCGCCCGCCGAGCACGTACGAGGGCCGGACCAGAACCGGGTAGCCGATCTCGGCGGCGATCACCGTCGCCTCTGGCACCGACCTGGCGGTGCCATGCCTGGGCGCGGGCAGGCCGGCCGTGGCGAGCAGGGCACTGAACTCGGCCCGGTCCTCGGCCAGGTGAATCGCCTCGGGCGAGGTGCCGAGCAGCGGGACGCCAGCGGCGGCCAGGCCTGCGGCCAGGGCGAGCGGGGTCTGCCCGCCTAGCTGCACGATGACTCCCTCGACCGGGCCGCTGGCCTGCTCGGCAGCCACGACCTCAAGCACGTCCTCGAGCGTCAGCGGCTCGAAGTACAGCCGGTCCGATGTGTCGTAGTCGGTCGACACGGTCTCCGGGTTGCAGTTGATCATCACCGTCTCGAAGCCGGCCTGCGATGCCGCGAAGCACGCGTGCACGCAGGCGTAGTCGAACTCGATGCCCTGGCCGATCCGGTTCGGCCCGCTGCCCAGGATGATCACCTTGCGCCGGTCCGATGGCGGCACCTCGGTCTGCTCGTCATAGCTGGAATACAGGTACGGAGTCGTCGCGGCGAACTCAGCGGCGCAGGTATCGACCATGTGGAACACCGGCCTCAGGCCGAGCTGACGGCGCAGCCCGCGGACCTCCGCCTCGGTGAGCGGGGTCAGCTGCGCGATCTGCGCGTCGGAGAACCCGGCCGCCTTGGCGGCGCGCAGCGCAGCAGCGAACGCCGGGACCGGCGGTGCGGACGGCGATGCCACGGGTGCGTCCCGTTGCACCAGAAGATCTTCGGCGGCCAGCCCGGCGGCCGAGTCAGCCAGCTCGCTGGCGACCTGCTCGATGCCGGCGATCTGGTCGATGAACCACGGATCGATGCCGGTCGCCGCGGCGAGCTCGGCCACACTCGCGCCCGCCCGGATGCCCTGATGCACGACCGAGATCCTGCCATCATGCGGCACCGCGGCCCTGGCGATCAGGTCGGCCCGGTCGCCCGGCGGGTCGCGCCAGCTCAGCGGGGCGGCGGGCTGCTCAAGCGAGCGCAGCGCCTTCTGCAGCGCCTCGGCGAAGCAGCGCCCGATCGCCATCGCCTCGCCGACCGACTTCATGTGCGTGGTCAGCACCGGGTCAGCGCCTGGAAACTTCTCGAAAGCGAACCTCGGTACCTTGACCACCACGTAGTCGAGCGCAGGCTCGAAGCTGGCCGGAGTCACCCCGGTGATGTCGTTGCGGATCTCGTCGAGGGTGTACCCGATGGCCAGCCTGGCGGCGATTTTGGCAATCGGGAAGCCGGTCGCCTTCGAGGCGAGCGCGCTTGATCTGGAGACCCGCGGGTTCAGCTCGATGACGACCATCCGCCCGGTATGCGGCTCGACGGCGAACTGGATGTTGCAGCCGCCGGTGTCGACCCCGACGGCGCGCAGCACCGCGATCGCCAGGTCCCGCATCCGCTGGTACTCGCGGTCGGTCAGGGTCAGCGCCGGGGCGACGGTCACCGAGTCCCCGGTGTGCACGCCCATCGGGTCCACGTTCTCGATCGAGCAGACCACCACCACGTTGTCGTTCCGGTCGCGCATCAGCTCGAGCTCGAACTCCTTCCAGCCCAGGATCGACTCCTCAAGCAGCATCTCGGTGACCGGGCTGGCATCCAGGCCGGCCCTGGCCATCCGGCGCAGGTCCGCCGGGTTGCTGGCGATGCCAGAGCCCGACCCGCCGAGGGTGAACGAGGGCCTGACCACTACCGGGTAGCCGAGCTCGGCCGCGGCTCGCTCGCACTGCGCCAGGGAGTGACAGACCATGCTCCGCGGCACCTCGCCGCCCAGGCCGGTCACGATCTCCTTGAATGCCCTGCGGTCCTCGCCGGCCCTGATCGCCGCGATGTCGGCCCCGATCAGTTCGACCCCATAGGCGGCCAGGGTGCCAGCATCGTGCAGCGCCACGGCCGCGTTCAGCGCGGTCTGGCCGCCTAGTGTGGGCAGCAGCGCATCGGGCCGCTCAGCCGCGATCACCTTCGTCAGGACGTCGGGCGTGATCGGCTCGATGTAGGTGGCGTCGGCGAACTCAGGGTCGGTCATGATCGTGGCCGGATTGGAGTTGACCAGGGCGACCCTGATCCCCTCCTCGCGCAGCACCCGGCAGGCCTGGGTACCCGAGTAGTCGAACTCGCAGGCCTGTCCGATCACGATCGGCCCTGAGCCGATCACCAGGACCGACCTGATGTCAGCGCGCTTCGGCATCGGGCAGCCTCCCCCGGCGCGCCGCTGCGGCGCAGCTCACCGCTGCGGCGCAGTGTGCCGCCCGCGATATTCCATGATCAAGCGGATCTTTCAGCCGGATTTGCTGACAAAGCCGCGTGATCATCGTCGGCGCCACCGGTACCGTCATCGCGCCGCCGCCATCAACTGGCAGAACTCGCCGAACAAGCCGGCCGCGTCATGCGGCCCTGGCGCCGCCTCCGGGTGGTACTGCACGCTGAAGGCGGGCGCATCGAGCAGCCTGAGCCCCTCCACAACTCCGTCATTCAGGTTCACGTGCGTGACCTCGGCCGGGCCGAACTCGGTGTCGAACCGCCCGTCGGCCGGCTTCTCGACGGCGAAGCCGTGGTTATGGCTGGTGATCTGGACCCGGCCGGTGCGCAGGTCCTGCACCGGCTGGTTGACGCCGCGGTGGCCGAACCGCAGCTTGTAGGTGTCCAGCCCGAGCGCCCGGCCGAGTACCTGGCTGCCCAGGCAGATGCCGAACACGGGCGCCCGGGCGGCCAGAGTCGCCCGCATCGCGTCAACCGCGTATCCGATCGCCGCCGGATCGCCTGGCCCGTTGGAGAAGAAGACGCCATCAGGTCCACTAGCCAGGATCTGCTCGGTGGTGCTGGTGGCAGGAAGCACGTGCACCTCAATGCCCAGCCTGGCCATCGCCGCCGGGGTGGCCGACTTGATGCCGAGGTCGACGGCCGCGACCCGGAACCTGACCGGCGTCCCGGACGGCGGCCGGACCAGGTAGGGCTCGGGCGTGCTGACCTGGCGGGCCAGATCGGCCCCGGTCATCGGCGGGCTGGCCAGCACCCGTTCGAGCAATCTGGCCGGGTCGTCCGGCACTGGGCTGATCGCGGCCCGCATGGCACCGCGCTCGCGCAGGTGCAGCGTGAGCGCGCGGGTACCGGTGATCGCGATCGCGCTGACGCCGCGCGCCGCAAGGTCGTCGTCCAGGGTCCGCTTCGCCCGCCAGCTGGACGCCATCGGCGACCGCTCGCGCACCACGAAGCCGCTGACCCAGATCCGGCGCGACTCGTCGTCCTCGTCGTTGATTCCGGTGTTGCCGATGTGCGGCGCGGTCATCGCGACGATCTGCCCGCAGTAGGACGGATCGGTCAGCGTCTCCTGGTAGCCGGTCATCCCGGTGTTGAACACGGCCTCGCCGAAGGCCTCACCGATCGCGCCGAAGGCGGTGCCGCGGAAGGTGGTGCCGTCCTCGAGCATCAGCAGCGCAGCAGGCCCTGGCGCTGCCTGGCCGCGGACCGTCACCTGGTCAGCGTCCCGTCCAGCACGGTCGGGCGACCGCGCAGGAAGGTGGCGACCACCCGGCCGGGCAGCTTCATCCCGGCGAAAGGCGTGTTCCGGCTGCGCGAGGCGCGCGCGGCAGGGTCGACCGGCTCGCCAGGCGCCGGGTCGTACAGCACCAGATTCGCCGGCGAGCCAGGAACCAGCGGGCAGCCGTGCCCTCCGGCTGCGTCCAGCCGGCCGATCGCGGCCGGGCGGGCGGACATCCGATCGGCGACTCCGGCCCAGTCAAGCAGGCCGGTGTCGACCATCGCCGCGTGCACCACCCGCAGCGCGGTCTCCAGGCCAGTCATGCCGAACGCGGCAGCCGCCCACTCCGTCTCCTTGGCCTCCACCGGGTGCGGAGCATGGTCGGTGGCGACGCAGTCGATCGTCCCTTCGGCCAGACCGGCCCGGAGCGCGGCCACGTCGGCGGCCGTGCGCAGCGGCGGGTTCACCTTGTAGACCGGGTCGTAGCCGGCCGCCAGATCCTCGGTGAGCAGCAGATGATGCGGCGTCACCTCGGCGGTTACCCGCCAGCCCTTGGCCTTGGCCCAGCGGATGATCTCGACCGAGCCTGCCGTTGAAACGTGGCAGATGTGCAGGGACGACCCGACGTGCGCGGCGAGCAGGCAGTCGCGCGCGATGATCGCCTCCTCGGCCACGGCCGGCCAGCCGGCCAGCCCGAGCCTGGCGGACATCTCGCCCTCATTGACCTGAGCACCTTGGGTCAGCCTGGGCTCCTGGGCATGCTGGGCGATCACACCGTCGAACGCCTTGACGTACTCAAGCGCCCGCCGCATCAGCGTCGCGTCGCTGACGCACCGCCCGTCGTCGGAGAACACCCGGACCCTGGCGGCCGAGTCGGCCATCGCGCCAAGCTCGGCGAGCTGCGACCCGGCCAGTCCGGCGGTCACCGCGCCGACCGGCTGCACGTCGCAGTAACCGGCCTGACGGCCGAGCCGCCAGACCTGCTCGACCACACCGGCCACATCGGCCACCGGCTCGGTGTTGGCCATCGCGTGCACCGCGGTGAACCCGCCGAGCGCGGCCGCCGCTGTTCCACTGGCAACCGTCTCGGCGTCCTCCCGGCCTGGCTCGCGCAGGTGCGTGTGCAGGTCGACCAGGCCAGGCAGGACGATCAGACCGGCCGCGTCGACCACCTGAGTCCGCTGGCCGCCTGCCGCGTCCTGGCGATCCCGGCCCGGGCCGGCCACCCCGATGATCGTCCCGTCGGCGATCAGCAGATCGGCGGGCTCGCCGCCGAGCGGCCTGCCACCCTTGATCAGCCAGCTACCCGCCGATCCGGCGGCACCGGTCTGCGCGTTCATCGCGTCCCCTCCGATCCGCCGAGCAGCAGGTAGAGCACCGCCATCCGGACCACGACGCCGTTCGCCACCTGCTCGACGATCGTGGATCTGGCCGAGTCAGCGACCTCGGCGGCGATCTCGACCCCCCGGTTCATCGGGCCCGGGTGCATCACGATGGCGTGCTCGGGCAGCAGCGCCAGCCGGTCACTGTCCAGCCCATATCTGCGGCTGTACTCGCGGACGCTGGGGAAGTACGCGTCGGTCATCCGCTCGTGCTGTACCCGCAGCATCATCACCACGTCGCTGCCGGGCAGGATCGCCGGGAAGTCATAGCTGACCGAGCAGGGCCAGCCGCCGACCGCCACCGGCAGCAGGGTCGGCGGCGCGACCAGGGTTACCTCGGCGCCGAGCGTGGTCAGCAGCCAGACGTTTGAGCGGGCCACCCGGCTATGCAGGATGTCACCGACGATCGCCACCCGCAGGCCGTCGATGCGGCCAAGCCGGCGCCGGATCGTGAACGCGTCAAGCAGCGCCTGGGTCGGATGCTCGTGGGTGCCGTCACCCGCGTTCACCACGCTGCCGCTGACCCATCCGGCCAGCCGGTGCGGCGCGCCGGACGCATTGTGCCTGATCACGACCGCATCAGCACCCATCGCCTGCAAGGTGAGCGCGGTGTCCTTCAGGCTCTCGCCCTTCGCGACGCTTGAGCCCTTGGCGGAGAAATTGATCACGTCGGCGGAGAGCCGCTTAGCGGCGGCCTCGAACGAGATCCTGGTTCTGGTCGAGTCCTCATAGAAGAGGTTCACGACCGTGCGGCCGCGCAGCGTCGGCAGCTTGCGGATCGGGCGGTCAGCGACCTGGGCGAGTTCCTCGGCCGTATCCAGGATCTCGATCGCTTCATCCCGGTTGAGGTCGGCCGCGGAGATCAGGTGCCGGTTCACCGCCGCACACTCCGGCCACCCGTTCGGTCGCCTGCTACGGCCCCGACCAGCGTCACCGAGTCCGCGCCGTCGGTTTCGGTCAGCAGCACCCGGACCGCCTCGCGCTTGGACGTCGGCAGGTTCTTGCCCACGTAGTCGGGCCGGATCGGCAGCTCACGATGGCCCCGGTCGACCAGCACCGCCAGCTGCACGGCGCGCGGCCGACCGATGTCGCTGAGCGCGTCAAGCGCTGCCCGGATCGTCCGCCCGGAGTACAGCACGTCATCGACGAGCACCACGATCTTGTCGTCGATGCCCGCCGCCGGGACCTCGGTGTGGCCGAGCGGCCTGGCCGGCCGCAGCCGGAGATCGTCCCGGTACATGGTGATGTCCAGCGAGCCGACCGGGACCACGATGCTCTCGGTCTCGTCGAGCCGCGCGGCTAGCCGACGCGCCAGCGGGACTCCCCTGGTCGGGATGCCGAGCAGCACCACGTCAGCGGCACCGTCGGTTCGCTCGAGAATCTCGTGCCCGATTCTGGTCAGGGCCCGGCGGATCTCCGCTTGCCCCAGAACGATCTGACCGGCGAACTGCGGCTGATTGCCGTGCGCGTCGCCGTGCGCCTGGGCGGCGGAGCCTGAGCCTACCCCGCCGGACGGCGGATTGAGCGCAGCCATATCTTGACCTCCTTCCCCGCCTCACGGGACGGGTCTTAAAGGATGTCGAACGGCCTCAATCTACCAGCAGGCGACGTTCCGGCCCGGCAAGGCCACGCCGGCGAGCCTGGTGCAGGTAGCGAGCCTGGTACAGGTAGCGAACCTGGTGAAAGCAGTGAACTTGGTGGACCTCGCCGTGAACCTGGTGAACCTCGCCGTGAACCGGGTGAACCTGGCGATGACCGAGTTAACCCGCTGGCCACATCTTGCGATCTGGCGGGTAAGTTGGGCCGCTTTTTGCCGTTCGGCTTGACCTTGTCGTGCTCTCGGCCTACCGTCACTGTCCGTAACCATCACTAACAACCGACAACTGAGGCCAGGGGGCCGAAAGCATGCCATCTGACTACGCGAAGACTCTGGGGGCGCGGTTGCGCGCCATTCGCACCCAGCAAGGCCTGTCTCTGCACGGCGTTGAGGAGAAGTCCCGCGGCCGGTGGAAGGCCGTAGTTGTCGGCTCGTATGAGCGTGGCGACCGTTCGGTAACCGTTCAGAAACTGGCCGAGCTGGCCGACTTCTACGGCGTTCCTGTCTCTGAGTTGCTGCCCGGTGACTCTGCCCCAGGGGTGCTGACGCCGGCTCCCAAGCTCGTCATCGACCTGGAGCGGATGGCCCAGCTGCCGAAGGATCAGGCCGGACCACTCGCCAGGTACGTAGCCACTATCCAGAGCCAGCGCGGCGACTACAACGGCCGCGTGCTTTCCATCCGTCAGGAGGACCTGCGGTCTCTTGCGGTGATCTACGACCGGACGCCCTCCGATCTGACCGAAGAACTGATCGGCTGGGGAATCCTCGATTCGGCGGCTCGCGGCGCCATCGACACTGTGTGAGTCAACACCGTCTGAGCCAATTCAGATCGCGGTCAGCAACGGCAGTGGCTGCGCAGTCGGCACGCCGAGCGCGCTCTCGGCCAGGGAAACGAAGGTCTCGGCGTCGCGCAGTAGCTCATCGGCCTCACGACCCGAGACCGCCCGCGGCAGGCCGGCCTCTGCGGCAGCCCGCTTGCCCGCGCCGGCGGCGAAGAAGGCCGCCCACTCGCTGAGCGCAGGCTCGACCCTGGGCAGCAGTTCCCAGACGCTCTGCGGGCGCTTCCTGCGCGGTGCGGCCGGCTCGGCCCGCGCTGCCACGATCGCGGCCGCGGCGCGCAGCGCGGCCAGGTGAGCACCGACGTATCTGCCGCCAGGCGATATATCGCTCTGCGCTGAGGCCAGTCCCTGCCTGGCTGACTCGAGCAGCGCCAGTGCCGATGGCGCCACCCGGCATCGAAGCCGGTCCGGGCGAGCCTGCGTGATCGCGTTCATGGCAACGTCCTCCACATTTGCTGGGCCTGGGCCGGGCGGGGCGCTTCCCCACGCCACGCCCGGCCGGCACCCGGCTGCCCGAGGGGGCGGGTAGCCGGGCCTTCCCACACACTTATTCGAACATAAATTCGGTCGGCTGTCCATTCATTTGCTGCTGAGTTCGAAGGTATCGCAGGGGTACGACAGTGCGGCCAGCGCTGCGTGAGCCGGGCTGCGGCAGCCGGCACCTGGTCGCGTACGCTGAGCCAGATGTCGACTGCCACCGCGCTCCGCGAGCTCAGTCCCGCGGAGTTTCTCGGCGAACTCGACTCGCTGCTCGCTATCTACGCGGACGCGATGGCCGCAGAACCTGGCTTGCTGCCCGGACGACGCGAACTCATGCGGCGGCATGCCGGGTATCCGGCGTTCCGTGCCGTTGCCGCTCGGACCGAGCCAGCTGGCCCGCTGGTCGGATTCAGCTACGGCTTTCACGGCCTGGGCGGGCAGTGGTGGTACGACACCGTGCGGGCCGCCCTGCACTCGGCGGCCGGACCTGCGGCCACCCAGGCCTGGCTTGCCGACTGCGTCGAGGTCGCTGAGCTGCATGTTCTCCGCCCGCATCAGCGGATGGGCCTCGGCAGCCGGATGCTGCTCGCGGTGACCAGCGGACGGCCGGAGCGGACTGTGCTGCTGTCGACCCCAGACCACGAGTCCCCGGCGCGGCGGCTTTATCGCCGCGCGGGCTTCGCCGACCTGCTGACCGGATACAGCTTTCCCGGCGGCAGTCCGCCCTACGCGGTGATGGGAGCGGTGCTGCCGCTCCGCGATCCGGCTGCCGCTGACCGCCGTTCCCAGCCGGCCAGCCCGAGCATCTGGTAGATCTCGCTGGTGGCCCGCGAGCCGTTCAGCGTGTAGAAATGCAACCCGGGCACGCCCTCATCGAGCAGCCGCCGGCACATCCCGGCCGCATAGGCTACGCCGACCTGCCGGACGGCACCGCGGTCCGCCTCGTCGGCATGCAGCCGCTCGGCCAGCTCAGGCGGGAAGCGCGCGCCTGACATCGCCACCATGCCGCCGAGCATCCGCACGCTGGTGATCGGCATGATGCCAGGAATGATCGGCACCGAGCAGCCGCGCGCTGCCACCGCGTCCCTGAACCGTAGGTAGTCCTCCGGGTAGAAGAACATCTGCGTTATGGCGAAATCAGCTCCGGCGGAGCATTTTTCAATAAAGAATGAGATGTCAGATTCCATGCTGGTCGCCCTGATATGGCCTTCGGGGAAGGCGGCGACTCCTACACAGAAGTCGCCCGACTCGCGGATCAAGCGCACCAGCTGGGCCGCGTATCGCAGCCCTTCGGGATGCGGCACCCACTCCCCGGCCGGGTCGCCTGGCGGATCGCCGCGCAGCGCCAGCACGTTGCGCACCCCCTCGGCGGCGTACGAGCCGATGACGTGGCGGAGTTCGGCCACGGAATGGTTCACCGCAGTGAGGTGACCGACCGGCGTCAGCGTCGTCTCCTCGGCGATCCGCCCGGTCAGCCGTACGGTCCGGTCTCTGGTTGAGCCGCCGGCCCCGTAAGTGACGGAGACGAAGGTGGGCTGCAGCGGCTCGAGTCGCCGGATGGCCAGCCAGAGCTGCTGCTCGTCGGCATCGGTTTTGGGCGGCATGAACTCGAACGAGAACGACTGGCCGCCGGAGGTCAGCAGATCCCGGATCAGCGGTGCCATATGCGGCAGGCGGGATGCCATCACCACAGGCTATCGAGGTCGCGGCGGAACCGGAGGCCGCGTGGCCCAAGCCGGCCAGTCTCGTTCCGACCGGCCCGGTCGGCCGTACCTAGTTGGCCAGGCTTGTTCCGGTCGGCCGGCGGCCCGGCGTTCAGGCCGGCCCGCCCGGGCTGGCTCGTTCCGGCTAAGGTCACGAAGATGGCGGGCAATGCGGCAGATCTGACCAGGATCCGGGCCGAGGTCGGCCGCGCGCTTGACGATTTCATCGGCAGGAAGCGCGGCGACCTGGCGAGGATCAGCCCTGACCTGCTCCCGTGCGTGGATGCGATCACCGACCTGCTGGCAGGCGGCAAGCGTCTGCGGGCCGCGTTCTGCTACTGGGGCTGGCGCGCGTTGAGCGGCGCGGACTGCCCGCCGATCTTCGCCGCTGCCGCCGCGCTTGAGCTGCTGCATGCCAGCGCGCTGGTGCACGACGACGTGATGGATGGCAGTGACATGCGCCGCGGTCAGCCCGCGGTGCACAAGCGGTTCGCCGCGCGGCATGCCGCCGCTGGCTGGCGGGGGTCACCGGATGACTTCGGCAGCGGCTCGGCGATCCTGACCGGCGATCTGCTGCTGGCCTGGACCGACGAGATGCTCCGCGGCAGCGGCCTGCCGCCCGAGGCGGTCCGGCGCGGGATGGCCGTGCTCGATCTGATGCGCACCGAGGTGTTCGCCGGGCAGTTCCTCGACCTCGTCGGCCAGGCGGCTGGCGCGACGGCAGTGGACAGCGCGCTGCGGGTGGTCACCTTCAAGTCAGCCAAGTACACGGTGGAACGGCCACTGCACCTCGGCGCCGCACTGGCCTGGACGCCAGGGCAAAGTCACGATGCGGCGCAGGCACCCGACGCGGCCGGCCTGTACGAGGCGGATGCCGCCTTCACTGACTACGGGATTCCGCTCGGCGTCGCCTTTCAGCTGCGCGATGACATTCTCGGCGTGTTCGGCGACCCGGCCAGCACCGGCAAGCCAGTTAGCGACGACCTCCGTGAGGGCAAGCGAACGGTCCTGCTGGCGATCACCAGGGAACGTGCCAACCCGGCCCAGGTGCGGGTACTTGACCGCAGCGTCGGCGATCCGCAGCTCAGTGCGACCGCGGCCGACGAAGTCAGGGCGGTGATCACGAGCACCGGGGCCCTGGCCGAGTGCGAGCTGATGATCGACAGGAACGTCAAGGAGGCACTGTCGGCCCTGGACGCAGCGCCGATTGCCGCGGACGCCCGCGCCGCGCTGGCCGAGCTCGCCATCGCCTCCACAGCCCGCAAGGCCTGACCGCAAGCCAGTCCTAATGGCGGTGGATCGGCAGGCTCAGCCACGATCCCGTAGTCGCCCGGCTAGCCTGGCGGCGGCCGCGCCAGGATCGTCGGCATCCGTGATCGCCCGGACCACCACGATCCGCCTGGCACCGGCCTCAAGCACATCTGCCAGGTTCGTCTCGTCAATGCCGCCGATGGCGAACCATGGCCGGGTGGCGGCGAGGCCCGTGACGAAACTGACCAGTCCGAGACCGGGCGCCGGACGGCCTGGCTTGGTCGGCGTCGGCCAGACCGGCCCGACGCAGAAGTAGTCGGCGGCCGGCTCGGCGGCGGCGACCTCGGCCTCGGCCTCGGAGTGAGTGGACAGGCCAATCAGCGGTTCGGGACCAAGCAGCTTCCTGGCGACCGTTACCGGCAGGTCATCCTGGCCGACATGCAGCACATCGGCGCCCGCCGCGAACGCGACATCGGCCCGATCGTTCACCGCCAGCAGCGCCCCGTGCCGGTCGCACGCGGCCCGAAAGACCTCTAGGAGCCGCAGTTCGTGCCCCGCCTCAAGCCCCTTCTGGCGCAGCTGAACGATGTCCACGCCAGCGCTGAGCACCGCGTCAAGGAACCCAGGCAGGTCACCTTGCCGCTCCCGGCCGTCGGTGCACAGATAGAGACTGGCGGCTGCCAACCGTCCCCGCAGCGCCGCGTTGCTGTCAGCCACGTTGCCCCCACCAACATCGCCCTCCGCCGGGCTGCCCCCACCAACGTCGCCCTCAGCCGGGCTGCTCTGTCCAACGTCGCCCTCCGCCACGCTGACATCCTCGCACTGACCCTGCCGCCCGGCCGGCCGGACTTGTGAGTGCAACTGCGCACCATCGCGCAAGTGATATCGACATAGGTTGCCAACCGTGGGCCAGGATAGTGACTATCAGAAATGAACGATATCACTACTGATCGATAACATGGTATTATTGGTCTATGGTGATACGGCGTGACGAGTACCTGGTGACTACGGCGCGGGACCTGGGCGCGGCGCTGAAGCACTTCCGGACGGCGGCTGGGGTGACGCAGGTGGATGCGGCCGAGGCCATGGGAATCGGGCAGCCGTACCTGTCGTCGCTGGAAGGGGGCAAGTTCGGGAGCTCGCTGACGCACGTGCTGCGGCTGCTGCGCTTCGTCGGCTGCGAGGTCATCATCCGCCCAAGGGAACCCCGTGCCTGACCGGCTCATCGCGTGGCTCTATGACACGCCCGTAGCGGTGCTGCTGCCCGCTCCGGAGTTCCGGGTGCACTTGGAGTGGCGGGCCGAGGGGATCGAACGCTGGGGGCTTGGCAGCCCTGTCCTCTCCGTCGGGCTGCCGATCGGTACCCCGGCCGGCCCCCGAAACATGCGCGGCCTGGACTTCTTCGAGAACATGCTGCCCGAGGGACCTGCGCTCGCACGGATAGCGGCCCTGGCCGGAGTCCGCCCGGTGGACACCTACGGCATCCTCAAGGCTTTCGGCCGGGATTGCGCGGGCGCCATCATGGTGCTCCCCGATGGGGAGCGGCCCGGCGGGAACGAGGGCAGCGGTTACTCCCCGATGACGCCCGGCGACCTGCGGCGGGTACTCAGCGCACTCGACGTCGCCCCCCTGGGCGCCGCACCGGCGCGCGGCTTCCGCCCGTCGCTGGCCGGCTTCCAGCGCAAGGCGCTGCTCGGCCGCGCCGCCGACGGGACCTGGCAACTTCCCTGCGGGGACGCCCCCTCGACGTGGATACTCAAGCCCGACGGCCCGCACGCCATGGCTGCCAACGAGGCCACATGCCTGGGGCTGGCCGCCGCCTGCGGGCTGGCGGTACCGGAGGCCGAACTGCTCGACGTCGCCGGGCTTCCCGTGCTGGCAGTCAGGCGATACGACAGGCAGGACTCACCCGCCGGGCACATGCCGGTCCGGGTGCACCAGGAGGACGGCTGCCAGGCGACCGCCACGCCTCCGGGGCTGAAGTACGAAGAACAGGGCGGCCCGGCGCTGCGCGACCTCGCCAGCCTGATGAGGAACTTCGGCGATCCCCGCGACGTGACCAGCCTGCTGCGCCGCACGGCGTTTAACATGGCCGTCGGCAACGCGGACGCGCATGCCAAGAACTTCTCCGTGCTGCACGACCCAGATAGCCCGGCGATCAGGCTCGCACCGCTGTATGACGTGCTCTCGACGATTGTCCTAGAGCTGAGCGACGGCGCAGGCCAGCCGATGCGGGCGGACACGCACCTTGGCCAGCGGGTCGGCGGGCAAGCCGACATCCGGAAGGTGACCGCGGCCAGCCTCATCGACGAAGCGACCGCCTGGGGCATCCGGCGGCGGGCAGCTTCGGCTGTCGTGACCGAGACGTTGGACCGGGTGCTCACCGCCATCCCGGCAACGCCAGGCGATGAGCGGGTTCTCGCCGCCATCCGCGAGCAAGCCGAGCGGATCAGCCGCGGCTAGCGCTGGACGCGCGCAGGGTCGGCGAACCAGGGCGAACCATGCTGAGGTCAAATGCGGCAGCCGCCACCTGTTCTTCCAGCTCAGCTCGCATATTTGCAGATGCTGGCACACTCCACCATGCAAGTGATAAGCACACACCTGGTTCCCGCCAGCCCGCCGCCACGCCAGCCCCGGCGGCATCAGCGTGCTGATGGTGCTATCGGGCACGCTGGCAGGTGCCGGGTGCGGCGTTATTCCGGGCGCCGTGAGGGGGCGTGAGTCAGGGCACGGGAGGTGGATTCGGTTGCGGGATCGGGCTGGGCGCCAGGCTGGCGGCGGTGGTGCCACAGCCATGCGCCCGCGGCGGCCAGCAGGCCGCCGCGGAGCCAGAGGTCGGCTAGGTTGAACGTCGGACCGTAGAACCAGACGTGGATCCAGTCCGGCACTCCGCCGTGCAGTCCTGCGGGCGGGTGTCCGAGGGCCCGATCGCTGCCCATGACGGCCAGGATGTCAGCACCTCGCCTGGCTGGCCAGGGCCGAGTTCGTCACCGGCTACATCGACGCCGGCACCTGCCACGACGGGCATCCCTTCGCTTACATCGACTGGGAGCACGCCATCACCGCCCTGGACAGCCACCAGCTCAGCTGCACCCCCTCCGAAGCTGCCATCCTGCGCATCGCCGCCAGCCTCGGCGACCACCACATCCCCGTCCACCTCGCCCGCGTCCTGGGCAGCCTCGACCACGCCAGCATCGCCCTGGTCACACTGCCAGCACCCGCGCGAACGGCTGACCACGACAACCCGGTCACCGCCGCGACAACCCGAGCACCACCAGGCCCGGCACGGGAGGGCCCGGACCGGACCGAGGACCACTGCCCGCAGGGCGCGCGAGTGCGGCCGGGACCTGGCAGACGCCGCTGACCTGGGAGTTGCCCGGTCGTATCAGCAGGAGGAGATCCCGGCCGGGCCGGCCGAGCGGGTGCAGCACGACTTGCACGAGGCGCGGTGCGCCTGCGGCCGGGCTCACGTCGCGCCGCGCCCGGCGGGCGTGCCGGACTCGGCCCTGTCGATCGGGCCGCGGCTGCGGGCGCTGGCCGTTTCGCTGGTCGTCTTCCAGCACGGCGGGCCGCGGGGCTGGCCGCGGGGGTGGTGCGGCTGATCCGCGCCCTGATCACCGCCGCGGCGGTCGCGGGGTTCGATGAGACGACGCTGCGGTCCGGGCCGGCCGGGGAGAAGAAGTACGTCCACGACGCGTTCACCGAGCGGTACTCCGCCTTAGCGCTGCGCCCTGATGCATCCAGGTCAACAGCAGGAGCGTTGTGCGACGTGGCGGCGAACTCCTGCCGGGGGGACAAGCCGGGGGCGGCGCCGCAGCGGGATCAGCTCCCCGATACGTTTACCAGTGAGACGGCATATCTGCATCTGACGGGCATTGATGTGTGCCGTGCGCCATTTTATGCTCGCGGCATGACGATCCCGACGGAGCCGATCGGCAGCATCCCTCGCACCGCCGCGCTGCTGGACGCGATGGCCGCCCACGCCGAAGGCCGTATCGGCAGTGATGAGGTCGGCGAGGTCGGCGAACAGGCGGTACGCGAGACGATCGAGCGGCTGGAGGCGCTCGGTTGCCCTGTGGTGAGCGACGGGGAGCAGTCCAAGCCCAGTTTCGCTACCTATCCGGTCGCCGGATTGCCCGGTCTGGCACCCGGCGGCGCGGTGATCCCTTTCGCCGACGGCCACCAGAGGCAGCTGCCCACGCTGACGGCCGGCCCGTTCCGCTATCGGGTCCGCGCGGAGCAGTACCTGCGGGCCGCACAGCGCTACGCCCGCGTACCGGTGAAGCAGGCCGTGATCGCGCCGTCGGCGCTGAGCCTGCTCTACCCAGCCGAACCCATCGGCTCCTACCCGCGCGAAACCTTCCTCGACGACCTGGCAGATCAGGCCGAGGCCGACATCCGCGGCTGCCTGGAGGCCGGCGCGCACGTCGTGCAGCTCGACTTCACCGAAGGACGACTCTCGCTCAAGCTCGACCCCAGCGGGCAGCTCCTGGAACAGTTCATCGCGCTGAACAACCAGGTCCTGGACCGGTTCACCGACGCCGAACGCGCCAGGATCGGCGTGCACACCTGCCCGGGCGGTGACCAGGACTCCACGCACAGCCTCGATGTCGACTACGCAGGACTGCTTCCCAGGCTGTTCCGGCTCCAGGCCGGGAACTTCTACATCCAGCTCGCCAGCGAACCCGATCCCGGCAAGGTCTTGCCGGTCATCGCCGGCCTGCTCCGTCCCGGCATGCGGGTCTTCATCGGGGTCACCGACCCCATCGACCCCGCAGTGGAGACACCTGAGCAGGTCCGCGACCGGATACTGCTCGCAGCCCGCCACATTCCCGCCGATCAGCTGGGAACATGCGACGACTGCGGCTTCTCGCCATTCGCGGACGACACCTCCACCTCCCGCGAAACCGCCTTCGCCAAGATCGCGGCACGGATCGAGGGAACCGCGCTCGCCGCCCAGCAGCTAGGACTCTAACCGTCAGCAGGACCGTGGGCTGGCAGCGCAACTGCCGCGGCGACGCGTCAGGTACCGGCACGAATAATGCCATGGTCCGCAGTGCAAGCGTCCAAGTCCAAGTCCAAGTCCAAGTCCGTGAACGTCCTGGAATATGACGGCAGCTATTTCTGGACGTGGTTGAGCACCGGTCGGTGCAGGAGCACATGCAGATGCGGCCGGCCCTGCGGATGCGAGCCCTAGCGATCATTAGGATCGCTAGGGTAGGCGGACTTTCCCGAGGAACGGCTTCAGGAGCCAGGGACGCCGCCCCCGACGCGTAGTGAGCCGATCATCGCGGCCCTGGACCGGGTGATGCGGTGGAAAAGCACGAGGCTCATGGTGGCGGGCCTGAAGTAGACGCGTACGTCGTTGTCGCGGCTCGGCTCCTCTATAAAGACCTGGCTGGTCTCCAGGACGATCGTGACCGGAATGGTATAGGCCGAGCGTCGCCGGCGGTCAGGCGCAGGATCTCGTCGGTGCAGGAACGCAGCTTGGTCAGGACCGCACCCGGCTCGCGTTCGGTGTAGCCGGGCAGCATCTGCACGTTCAAGCCACCGTGGATGTTGCCGACGGTGGTAGTGAGAATCAGCTCGCGCATGCCCGGTATCGGCAGCGGGGTGTCGTCGGACACTACCCTCGCGGTGTACAGCCAGGCGATGGCGGCTACGTGAGCCGCGGTATCCATCACGGTCCACTCGGCGGTCGCCATTGCCCGCGGGTCGGCATCGGCGACCAGCGCTTCGAAGCGGCCGCAGATGTCTGCGAGCGCGGCGCGTGCCGCGAGCCACTTCTCAGGCGTGATCCGGGTCGCGCCGCTGCTGCGATAGAGCTGATAACGCATACCGGGCACAGGCCCGTCCTCCCCTCACGCCGTTATACGTCCACATGCCAGACCCAGTATGCCGCCGCCGCTAAACCCGCAGTTCTCCGTTCATGCTCGGTCTCAGACTGGGAAGTCGTCCGAAGGCGCGCTGAGTACCAGCCAATCCAGTCCCCAGAATGGTCCAGACAGCCCGGCGCTGCGGAGGTAATCCTTGCGCGCTCATCCGCCTCGGCGTCGCGTCCGTCGCGCCCGGTCGATCCTGGTGCATCCGCGAGCAGTCGCTGACGCGCCCTTACCGCTCCCGGTGATACTCCTTCAGGAACTCGACAACCAGCCACCATGCTTGTGGAACTCCGGCTCGGCCGCGATGAAGCGAGCAAGCTCGGCGAGGCTCCTCGGCTGGTAACTCACAACCGCAGAGCAGCGAACTTGGCCCATCCGGCACCCGCCCGGGGCGTCCCTGAGGATACACGCCATCGGCGGTAAGGCGGCGATGCCTGTGTCTCAAACCACAGCCGA
>Ga0209517_10000691_pt1 | contig 56225 bp, 60 predicted proteins | sample PeaSoiMetSII2010_FD_187695 | JGI IMG/M metagenome (GOLD analysis project Ga0209517, IMG submission 187695) | Peat soil microbial communities from Weissenstadt, Germany - SII-2010 (SPAdes) (version 2) | ecosystem: Environmental > Terrestrial > Soil > Wetlands > Peat | place: Germany...
ATCTTGTGAAGGTTTTGAAATCGCCTGGGAGGAATCCTATGCAACGCAAAGCCAGCGCCGTCTGGAGAGGCGGCCTCAAGGACGGAAAAGGGACGGTTTCCACCGATAGTGGAGTGCTGAAGCAGACACCGTACTCCTTCAGCACGCGTTTCGAGAACCAGCCCGGCACCAATCCCGAAGAACTGATCGCCGCAGCACACGCCGGATGCTTTTCCATGGCGCTTTCGGCTCAGCTCGGCAACGCCGGCATGACCGCCGAGAGCATTGAGACCGCGGCCACGCTGACCCTGGAGAAGACCGACGCCGGTTTCACCATCACCGCCATCCACCTGGATGTGAAAGCACGCGTACCCAACGCCGACCGCGCCAAGTTCGAGGAGGCCGCCAATAACGCCAAGAAGGGCTGCCCGGTGTCGCGGGTGCTCAATGCCAACATCACCATGAATGCCACGCTGGCGGCGGAGCGCGCCGCGTAAGCCCGGGCGGACAGCCGAACTCCAACCACGGAGGCACGGATAGCACGGAGACGAATCGATCGAAGAATCTCCGCGCCTCCGTGCCGCGGTGGTGGATTTTGTCGTATAAACAGGATGTGGAGGACGAGCGCAAAACGACCGACTCGGGGCCTCTCGCGGAAACCATCCGCACCTGCCCCAATTGTTCGGCGCCGTTGCAGCAATCTCACTGCAAGCTGGTGTGCGAACGCTGCGGATTCTTCCTGAGCTGCTCGGATTTCTATTGAGAACCGCCGGTCAGCGGTTCATTCGCTGTTGGTGCGGAGAATATCGCGGATCTCGCGGTTGATGCGGGCGGCATCGCGGGACGCATTGTCGATCAACACCACCCACTTCTTGGTGTCCTCGTCCAGCTTGGCCTGTCCCAGCAGATAGCCGGCCTGCATGACGGTCTCGATGGCATTGCTGAGATCGTGGGCCAGCGTGCGCAACCTGGTGCTGACATCGGGCGGAATTTTGGGAGAGTTCCCCATCTAGCTTGGGCCGCGGAACACTGAACCTGGTGCGCACCAGTGTACAACCGCCAAGCGACGGCAGGGAAAAAACCTGAGAGCCAGTGCGCCACGAGTCTGACGGTCTGCTCCCGCGTGCGTTTGACAGCGTTCCAGCCGTCTGCAAGAATCAAAGGTGCCAACCGCGGAGCTGAGCGAATCTGCGCCACTCCGCATCATGCCGAAGTGGCGGAATTGGCAGACGCGCATGGTTCAGGTCCATGTGCCCGCAAGGGCGTGGGGGTTCGAGTCCCTTCTTCGGCACCAAGACTTTGTTTCCAACCTACATCGGAGGGCCGACAGCGGTATTCGAGTGGGGAGGGCTTTGCCTGCTTCACGCCACTCTGAGCATACCTTGGGTGTCGAAAACAGATTCCACGTTGATGTGGAGGGATTCCAGATCGCCGCACACCTCGGCCAAGCGGCTTAACGACTCGATGGCACGGTTTAGCTCGTTCGCCGGGATTTCATACACTTTGACGGTGAGTTCCAGATTGTACTTCGCCGTTTTCGCGCGCTCTTCGGTGGACGGTGGCTTTTGGGTCCGGAGAGTTCCTCCCAACATCCGAAAAAGGCTGACCAGAGAATGGCTGCCGCAAACACTGCATGCATCATGCTGGCTGTTGCTGACGGTTTCACAATCCACACAGAACACGGCGCTGTGGAGGGGAACTGCGCTCAAGCCTTCTTCGGCATGGGCTTCTGCGTTCATACCCGAACCTCTTAAGTGAGAGATTCTCCCACGCCAAGTTCGGTTTTTGCAATTTTTCTGCTGAATTTCCGCCGCTCGTCGTTTGCCCACTCCTCAAGCTGATGGGGCTGCTGGCCGGACCGGACCCGGGGGTCAGGCATCGGTGGGAAGGCAGGTGGTCATCTGGCGTGCCCATTGCATCGCTTTCCAGTGACACTCCGCGATGAAGCTTCCGCGCAAGCGAAGCCGGCCGGAGAGTTGCGCCACCTTCTCCCATTGGGCCTTCTCTTGTGCCAGCATGAGTTCGTAAATCGGGGAGTGCGGGCTGCTCCGTCCCAGCAGCAGCGCCGTGGTTTCCTGGTCCAGCGAGATGCCCGCCAACACCAGGGCCATGGGGATGCCGAGGATCGCGTCCATCAGCGAAAGCAGCCCCACCAGAAACAAATCGGGATGGCCAGGCTGCAGGCTCGGCGCCAGCAATTCGCAGAAGCGGGCGCGCACCAGAGCCGCCAGCACCAGATCGGAGGACCGGCTTTGGCCGGCCACCAGCGTAGTGGCTAGGCGCAGCCAGCGGCGGACCTCGCGTTCGCCGAGCATCACCAAGGCATGGCGCACCGACCGGATCTCCGCCGGGAACCCGAACAAGGGTGAATTCAGGTAGCGCAGCAAGCGGTAGCACAACGAGGCTTCGCCCTTGATGACATTTTCGAGTTCCCGGGGATCCAGCTCGGCTCGCGAGACCGCCTTGAGCAAGCGCAGGTAGTTCACCCGATTGGCGGGAATCTCGCGCGCTTGCATGAGCTCCGGCCTGCGGAAGAAATATCCCTGGAAGTAGGTGAACCCAGCTTTCCGGGTGGCGAGGAACTCTGCCCGGGTTTCCACTTTCTCGGCCAGCAACCGGCACCGTTCCCCGTTCTGACGGGAAATAGCGGCGCGCTGTGCCAAAGAACTCTGCTTCACGTCGACTTTGATGATGTCGGCCAAGCTGGTGAGCGGCTCGCGGGGACCGCCGGGAACGAAGTCATCCAGGGCGATCATGTATCCGGCCTTCTTCAGACGGCGGCACGCGGCGATTACCGCTTCGTCGGCGGGCACGGTTTCCAGGATTTCCACCACCACCCGGTCGGGCGGCAGCAAGGTGATGTCGTTAAGCAGGAGGTCGCGGGTGCAGTTGATGAAGGCCAGCCGTCCATCGCACAGCACGTCGAGCCCCAGCAGGAGGGACGCGTCCAGCGTGCTGCGGGATGCTGCGTCGCTGTCGGGGCTCGAGAAATAATCCACGACGCCATCGCGAAACAGCAGTTCGTAGCCGAGGACGCTCTCATCCGCATTCAGGATGGGTTGGCGGGCAACGTACCGCATGTAGCGGGCATCGTCCGCAGTCGCCGGCGTGGTTGGAGTGGGGGACGTCACGGCGGCCACTCAGGCGGAAGCCGCCGCGAACGCCGCGCATTCCCCGTCGTTGAACCGAAGCCGGGGATTTCCGCATTTCGTGCGCATAGTTAGTACTCCTGGATAGATCGGCAGCACCCGAGCCCGCCAAGAGCTTCGGCGAGCAGCCATGTCCTGTATCGACCTCTTGCCCCGCCGTCTTCAGTTACCGTAGTGCGGTTTCGGGCTCCTACGCAGTTGCGGGAGACCTTTATTTGCCAGCCCGCTTGACGAGAGTGTTGGCCACCGCGACCAGTTCGATGGGAATGGCATCCAGAGATAACACCCTTCGCAGGGTGCCTTGTTCGGCGCAGGCGCGAGGCATTCCGTACACCGCGCAGGACCGTTCATCCTGGCCGATGGTCATAGCGCCGCAGGCATAGAGCGCGCGCATTCCATGTTCGCCGTCCGAGCCCATGCCGGTGAGGATCACCCCCAGGGCATGACTGCCGCAGGTTTCCGCAACTGACAGCATCATGACGTCCACCGACGGCATATGGAGCATGCCCGCGGGCTCTTTCGAAAGGTTCACCGCCAGCTTCGCGCTTCTGCGGTGGACGGTAATTTGCCAGCCGGCCGGAGCGATCGAGACCGTGTTGGGTTCAAGCGGCTGGCCTTGCGACGCTTCCTGAACCCGTAGCTGGCACAAGCCATCCAGCCGGCGGGCGAACGGCCCCGTGAACCCCGGCGGCATATGCTGCACCACCAGCAAGGGGACGGGGAAGTCTCCCGGGAGCAACGGCAGAATGCGCTGCAGAGCGGCCGGCCCTCCGGTAGAACATCCCACCGCGACCAGAGAAATGTCCGCCGACGCCTGCGCGGTGCGCGGCCTGGGCGGCGACTGGGCAAGAGGGGAGGCGCGGACGCCGATGGCCGCACGGCGCACACGGCTCGCATAGGCGGCCTTTACCTTGGCGATCAGCTCATTCCCGACCGCGGCCGCCGACGAGTAGCCGGCGGGTTTGGGCAAATAGTCGAAAGCCCCCAGCGCGAGTGCGTCGAAGGTGGCCTCAGCGCCTTCTGCCGTGAGCGAGCTGAACATGATGACCGGCCGCGGACAGTCGCGCATGATGCGCTGGAGTGCCTCCAGCCCATTCATGACCGGCATCTCCACGTCGAGCGTGACCACGTCGGGATCGAGCGCGCCGACCTGCTGCACGGCGTTCAGCCCGTCTTTGGCGACACCGACGACCTTGATGTCCTTGTCCGATTGCAGAAGACGGCTTAGCGCCGAGCGCATCACGGCACTGTCGTCGGCAACCAGGACCCGAATCACCCGCCCGGCATGGTCGGCCAGCATCGTCATACAAGCTCGAACAGTGCGGTCACCGACTGTTCGACTTCCGTGATGAAGGCGTCGAGTTCCAGAGTGAACCGTGCCAGATCGAAGTCCCTCATCTTGGGAAGTTCGGCCGCGGCCAAGGCCCACGCTGGTTCGGCGGCGAGATCGACAAAACCGATCTCCTCGCAGCCGTATCCCAAACTGCGCAGCCGGCAGAGCACGTCCGCCAAACTCACGATGGCCACCAGGCAGCGATACTCGGGCGCCTGCTCTACATCGTGGTGATACTGCAGAACGTGCTGATAGGGGGCCGGAAGCCGCCATCGCCGGGCCAGCATCGCCCCGATTTCGCCATGATCGAATCCATTCAGCTCGCGTTCGCAAAGATAGAGAGCACGATGCTCGCGGGAGGCGGCCTGGGCTGCGCCCTCGAATTCGGCTGGGCAGGCGGCGAGCGCAACCAGAATTCCCAGGTCGTGCAGCAGGCCAGCCGAATAGGCCTGCTCCGGCTCCGGATATCCGGCTTCGTGGGCAAATTTTTGGGCCACCATGGCCACGGCCAGGGAATGTGCCCACAGCGCCCGAACCGGGACTGCGCCCTTGGTGCTGAAAGCCTTCAGCAGCGAGCACGCCATGGCGATCTGCCGCACGCGACTGACGCCCAGACCCATGACCGCACCGCGCACGGTGTCGATCGGATAGCGCACCCCGAACAGCGGCGAGTTCACCATGCGCAGGCATTGCGCCGCCAGCGAGGGGTCCTGCGAGATAATCTTTACTACCCGATCGAGGCTCACGTCCTCTGCCGGTTCGCAAAGGTGCTGCAACAGCGGCACCAGCAGGGTGGGGATGGTGGGAAGGCTGCCGATCTCCGCCAGCTTCCTCTCGATGCGTTCCCGCGTTGCTTGGCTCATGCTCCGCCTCCGATCCGCTTTTCCGCCTTGAAATAGGCGGTTGCACCCGGAAAGTGAACCAGGTGGAAGTCGTTGTTGATGCCGTAGAGCGATTCGGCATGGCCCACGAACAAGTAGGAGTTGGGCAGCAGATTGTTGTAATAGTGCTGCACGATGCGCTTGCGCACTACACCATCGAAATAGATCATGACGTTGCAGCAGAAGATGACGTCCATGCCTTTCATGAAGGTCATGCGCGCATCGTCCATCAGGTTCAGCCGCGAGAATTTGACCAGCGACTTCACCTCGGGCTTGACGGCGAGCCGCTCGCCGGCGGGGATGAAGTATTTCTGGCGCATCAACGGGTTCACATTGCGCAGCGCGTAATCGCCGTAGACGCCCGCCTGCGCCGCTTCCAGCGAGCGCAGGTTGAGGTCGGTGGCCACCACTTCCACGTTTACGTTTTTCAGAGTTCCCTCGCGTTCCTGCAGCAGCAGGATGGCCAGGGTGTAGGCCTCCTCGCCGGTGGAGCATCCCGCGCTCCACAGCCGCAGGTGCCGGTAGGCGAGGTGGCTCTTGTTCTTGAGGATCGCGGGCAGCACCACCGTCCGCAGCGCGTCCAACTGCGGACTGTTGCGGAAGAAACAGGTCTCGCCGATGGTGATCTCGTTGAGCAGTTCCTTCATTTCATCATCGCGCACGGAACTCATGGTCAGGCAGTCGTAGTAGGCGCGCAGCGACGTTATCTTCAACTGTTGCAGGCGGCGGCCGCAGCGGTCCTCGAGGAACTGCAGCTTGTGGTCGGGCTGCAGGATGCCGGCCACCTGATAGATGAGGTCGCGGATCTTGCGAAGATGAGGGTTTTGGGCCGCCGCCGCTTGCGCTGCCAGGCCCGTGGGAGTGGGCGACAAGAGATTCGCGTTAGCCATGGACTGTACCCGCGGGCGCGTGGAGCGGCGCGTTCGCCAATTTCAACAAGGCGGCCACGTCCAGCAGCAAGCGCACGGTGCCGTCTCCGCTGATGGTCGCCCCGGCCACCCCGGGACAGCGCCCAAAGAACGAACTCAGGGGCTTGATGACCGTGGCTTCTTCGCCGACCAGGCGGTCCACCAGCAAAGCGATGCGGCGCGAACCGAGGCTGGCTACCACGGCCTTCGACGACGCGCCGTCCTGGGGTTCGTCCCCAGGCACGGAGAGGATGCGATGCAGACGGAGCAGGGGCAGTGTCCTGCCGCTCGAATGCAAGACATCGCGGCCCTCCACCACGTGGATCTGGTCGCCGGTCACCCGCAGCGTCTCCACCACGCTGCGCATGGGCAGGCCGTAAGTCTCCCTCGCAACCTGGACGAACAGCACGGGGAAAATCACCATGGTCAGCGGCAACTTGAGGGTCACGCAGGTGCCCACGCCGGGGGTGCTGTCGAGTTCGACGCTGCCGTTGATCTTCTTGAGATTGGTATTGACGACGTCCATGCCGACGCCGCGCCCCGAAATGTCGCTGGCGGCTTCGCGGGTGCTGAACCCCGGCAGGAAGATCAGTTCAAGGATCTCGCGCCGCTCCATGCTGCGTAACTGCTCGGCCGAGACCACGCCTTTCTCCAGGGCCTTGCGGGCGATGCGTTCCGGGTCGATGCCGGCTCCGTCGTCGGAGATACTGACGATGACGTGGTCGCCTTCCGTCCGCGCTTCCACGCGGATGGTGCCGACCCGCTTCTTCCCAACGACTTCCCGCTTGTCTGGCAGCTCGATGCCGTGGTCCATCGAGTTGCGGATCAGATGGATCAGGGGATCACCCAGTTGCTCGGCCATGATGCGGTCCAGTTCGGTTTCGCCTCCCTGGATCTGCAGGTCAACTTCCCGGCCGAGCTGCCGGGTGAGATCGCGCACGATCCGGGGCAGCTTGCGGAAGACGGTGTCGATGGGGAGCATGCGGGTCTTCAGGCCGGCGGTCTGCAGTTCTTCGGTGATGAAGGAAAGCCGCGTAGTGGAGCGGCTCAACTGTTCGCCGAGTTCGGCGAGAGTGATGTTCTGGGTCTCGATGCTGCGGGAAAGCTGCAACAGGCGATTGCGCTCCAGCGCCAGCTCTCCCACCATGTTGATCAGGTTGTCCAGCTTGGCGACATCGACTCGCATGCTGGCGGGCCCATCGTGGCTCACGGCGGCCCTTGCCGGCGCCGCGGGGGCCGAATCCTTTCCCGCCGCATCCGGCACCCGGACTGGCTCACCGGCGTCGTTGGCCTCGACTGCCTTCTCGGCCGCTTGCGGCAGAGACGGAGCTTCGGCCGAAGCGGACACATCCTGGCTCGCGGGCGTTTGCGTGTGAACCGCCTCCAGCGCCGAAATGATGGGCTCCAGGTCGTAAGCGCCGGTACGCTTGGCGCGAATGTCCTCGAGCATGCTGCGCAGCAAATCCACCACCTTCAACAGCAGGTCCACGATGTGCGGGCCAGCGAGGTAAGCCCCCTTGCGCAGGTCGTTCAGGACGTCTTCCGCCCGGTGGCTGAGCCGCACCATCTCGTCAAAACCGAGGAATCCGGAAGTGCCTTTGATGGTGTGCAGAGCGCGGAAGATGCGATTCAGGGTCTCGGGATCGGCGGGGGCGGACTCCAGCACCACCAGATCCTGGACTGCCTGGTCCAGCAGTTCCGAGCTCTCGACCAGGAATTCCTGTATGAGGGAGTCGTCTTGTAGCAGCTCTTGATCCATGTCCCCGTGCAGAGGCCGGCCATCGGGTCCCGGAACGGGCTAAGAAGCGCCGGGCGGCCGCCTCACCTCACTCCCTAACTATCGGCATCTTGCTCGCCTGAAGTTAGCCAACGCAATGCTTTCTCTCGCGAACAGGCAGGTATTTGCGGGATGAGAACTGGATGAGCCAAGGGCCTGAAATCCGGATGCCGGAAAGATCCGAAAGAATCTTCCCCGGGCGTCCCGGTCACTGTGTTGGTGGGGCAGTGGACACGATCACCAGATCGATGCGGCGGTTCTTGCGCCGCCCCTCTTCCGTGTCGTTGCTGGCAACGGGACGGTACTGAGCGTATCCCGCGACGGAGATCCTCTCGGGATTGAAGTTGTATTTGCTGACCAACATGTTGACGACTTCGGTAGCGCGGGCTGTCGAGAGGTCCCAGTTCGATCGATACTGCGAGGTGTGGATGGGCATGTCATCGGTGTGGCCTTCGACCCGCACCTCGAAATTATGCGCCGCTAGCACCGAGGCGACGTGGGCGAGCGTCGGCTCGGCTTGCGGAAGCAGCGCTGATTCCCCACTGTTGAAGAATCCTACCTCACGCAGACTCACCACCAGGCCGCCCGGAGTCAAACGCAGATCAAGGTGATGGTCCTGCAGCTCCTTTCCCAGCACCTCCTCCAGTTGTTTCTTGAGCTCAGCCGCCGGAACACCGGAAACCCCGCTGGAGTGCTCCTTGGCGTTGGGGTTGAGGTCATTGACCAGGCGGGCCAGTTCAGGGCCGGGCAGCGCGGGAGGGACGCTGCCTGCCGGAGGCGCATTCTCCGCCCGCACGATGGGGCCAGGGGCCGTTCCCGAAAACACCCCCATCTGCTGGAATCCGCCTTGAATGGCGGCCGCGACTTGCGCCACTTTCTTGTTGTCCACCTGCGACGACGCATACAACACTACGAAGAAAGCGAACAACAGGGTAATGAAGTCGGCATACGAGACCAGCCAGCGTTCGTGATTGGCGTGGGCTGCCTGTTTCTTTCGCCGGCTCACTTGGGATCTTCCTCCTTCCCGCGTTCTTTCTCCTCCAAGTAGCCGAGAAGCTTGGTCTCCAGCATGCGGGTGTTCATGCCTTCCAGGATGGAAATCACGCCCTCCAGGGTCATCTCCCGCAGGATGTGTTCCTGGCGAATCCTGATCTTCAGTTTGCCGGCTGCCGGCAGGAAGAAAAGGTTGGCGGATCCTACCCCATAGATTGTGGCTACGAAGGCCACCGCGATGCCTTTGCCGACCTCGTCGATGTTCTCCAGGTGCTGCATCACCTGGATCAGACCTAGCACCGCGCCGATGATCCCCACGGTGGGAGCGAAGCCTCCGGCCGATTCGAATACCTGCGGGATCTTCTCCTCCGATTCCTCCTTGTTATCCAGTTCCAGCTCCATCATTTTGCGGAGTTCCTGGGGCTCGGTCCCGTCCACGGCCAGCATCAGCGATTTCTTCATAAAAGGATCCTGGATGTTGGGGAGCTCGGAATCCAGCGAGACGATGCCGTCCTTGCGCGCCTTGTTGGCGTAGCCGACCAACTCCTTGATCAGGGCGCCGGGATCCATGGATTTTGCGAAGAACACGCGCATCAGGCTCTTGCCTGCGGCAAGAACGACGTTCAAGGGGAACTGCACCATGACCGCGCCGATGGTGCCCCCCAGCACGATCATGGCCGCGGTGGGCTGCATGATCTGGCCGATTTTGCCGCCTTCTATCAACAGTCCGGCAAGGATGCCGCCAATCGCGAGAAGCAGGCCGCCGAAGGTGCTTTTATCCATGGCTGGCGCCTCCGGGCTCGTCTTCGCCCGCTTGGCCGCTGCCCATGGAGTTGGCCAATCCCAGGTTGGCGCCCATCGAGGGCAGCCCGGCCAGGACGGAGCGCCGGAACTCGACGATCCGCCGGATAACCTCCGCGGTGCTTTCCCGGACCAACACCTTCTCCCCCGTGATCAAGGTGATCACCGTATCGGGGGCCGTATCGACGAACTTGATCAGGTCGGAGTTCACGGCCAGCGGCTGGTTGTTGAGGCGTGTTAGCTGGATCACAAACCTCTCCGGGACCTTGTGGGGGGAAGGGTCAAGGCTTGCATCGGCACGTGCGGAGGTTTTCTTCACAGCCGATTAGTGAGACAGGCAAAAGCCTTACGCCAGCGGGCAAGTTACTAGGGTCACTGGGCGGTGACTAACGCGTGTGGGGCGAATTACCGATGAGTAGCCTGACAAAACGGTGTCCTGCAAGGCGCAGGCGCGTACGACGAGAAGCAGGTCCGGCGCCGGCGGGACATCACAAAACTAAAAGGAGCTAATTATGGCAATCAGCATTCTCAACAACATTTCCGCCCTGGCAGCGGAGAACCAGATTAACCTTACGCAGACCAGCCTGCAGAAGACACTGGACGAGTTGTCTTCTGGTCAGCGTATCAACTCCGGTGCAGACGATGCTGCCGGCCTGTCCATCGCCAACGGAATCCAAGCCAACGTCAGCGCCCTCACCCAGTCGGTGCAGAACGCAACCGCCGGCACCGGCATGCTGCAGGTGGCAGACGGCGCCCTCTCGCAGGTCACCTCGTTGCTCAACCGCGCCGTCACGCTGGCTACCGAAGCCGCCAACGGTACGGTCGCCCCCGGCCAGTTCACCGCGATGAACAACGAGTTCAGCAACATCGTCACCGAGATCAACAGCATCGGCAGCAACACCTTCTACAACGGCACGCAGGTCTTCAGCGGCAGCGCCCTGAACGTCTTCATGGGCGATGGTAGCCAGACCATGTCCGTCAGTTCGACCCTGCCGACCTTGACCGCAGCCGGTCTCGGCCTCAACGACGCTGCTGCCACTTCAACCCTTTACGCGACCGCCAACCCGACGGTGGCCACCAGCAATGTGACCATCGGGACCAAGACGTACACCTTCAAAGCCGCGCCGGCTGGGCAGGGCGATGTTCAAGAACAGGGTACCGTGGGAGCCAGCATGGCGGCCCTGGTTGCGGCGATCAACGGCACCGACGGGGTGAACACGGCGAACACGAAAGTGACCGCGGCGCTCGTCAACAACAACACCATTCAGCTCACGGCAATAGATCCGACCGTGGCTGGCGCTACCATAACCTCCACTGTCGGGTCCGGACCTTTCGGCTTCAGCTCCGGCGCCACCTTCAGCGGGGGCGGAACGGCCATTAACCTCCTGAGTACCACCAGCGCTGCCACCGTCCTGACCGCGGCGAACACTGCGGTGCAGACTGTGGCCACCGATCGCGGCAACCTGGGCGCCTCCATCAACCAGTTGACCGCTGCCACCAACGTCGTCAACACCCAGATCCAGAACCTGACGCAGTCGGAGAGTGGAATCATGTCCGCCGACATCCCCACGGCAGTCGCCAACATGACCAAGTACAACATCCTGCAGCAGACCGGTATGGCTGCCCTGTCGCAATCCAACCAGATGCAACAGGCAGTCCTCAAGCTGTTGCAGTAACCCAAGTAACCTCCTGAGACTGGTGGGGCTAATGCCCCACCAGGTTTTTGCCGATGAATAGGCTGTGCGGTCACCTCAGACCGGCGACCGCCCGCAGCGCGGCCCCCCCGCCGCCAACGGAGGTCACATAATGCCAACGTCGTCCCCATTCACGATCAGCATGCCTTCTCTGCTTTCTGGGCAGGGCATCGATGTTGCTTCCACCGTGCAGCAGCTCGTCACCGCCGCCGAGGCTCCGGAGCAAAACTGGCAAACCCAGCAACAGCAGATCCAGCAGGCGGAAGGGGTAGTGACCCAGATCAACAGCGACCTCTCCACCCTGCTGAGCAACGTGAACAATCTTCAGGATGCCGGCGGGACGCTGCAGTCGGTGTCGGCGACTTCCGGCAACAGCAACATCGTGACGGCCACGGCCGCCGCCGGCGCGTCCCTCGCGACCCATGTGGTCACCGTCACCAACCTGGCCTCGACGGCTTCCTACTATTCTGCTGAAGCGGGTCTGACGAGCACGAGCACGCTCGGCACCGGCAGCTTCAACATCACTACCAGCGCCGGCACGGCGACGATCAACCTGAATAATCAGACTCTGAGCCAGCTTGCGCAGAGCATCAACAGTGCGACAGTCAGCGGCAACTCGCTGGGCGTTACCGCCAGCGTGATTACCGACTCGGTCGGCGCCCACCTAGTGATCGTCGCCAACAATTCAGGCTCGGCCGGCGCCTTTACCGTCGACGGCACCAATGCTTCGAACCTCGGCCTCACCCAGGGATCGACCGGCACCGACGCCTCCGTCACTGTCGACGGCGTGCACGTGAGTAGCGCGACCGACACCGTTTCGGGTGTCATCCCCGGGGTAACGCTACAGCTTCAAAGCGCGGCGCCAGGGCAACAGGTCCAGATCCAGACCTCGGCCGACACCCAGGCGGCCACCCAGGCAGTGACCGAGTTCGTCAACTCCTACAACACCGTCATCCAGGAGCTGAATGCGCAGCTTGCGGTGACCCAGGGTAGCGACGGCTCGACCACCGCCAATCCTCTGGAGAGTGACGGCACGGTGAGTCTGGTGCAGCAACAACTGATGAACTTCATGACCCAGACTTTTGGCTCGGACAGCACCTATAACACGCTCGGCTCGCTCGGCATTTCGATGAATGACGACGGCACGCTTACCGTCGACTCCACCCAGCTCAGCTCCGCGCTCAACAGCGACTACAACGGCGTCCTTAGCTTCTTCCAGGGCACATCCGGAACGTCCGGATTTGCCACCGGTCTGAGCTCGCAGCTCACCCACCTGACCGACCCGACCGAGGGGGCGTTCAATCTCGATCTGCAGGGCATGCAATCCACTTACAGCAGCCTGCAGAACGAGATCAACGACTTCCAGACCTACATCACCAGCCAGCAGCAGATGTGGCTAACGCAATATAACCAGCTCAACGTGACGCTGCTACAGTGGCCCTTCCAGATGCAGGAGATGAATGCGCTCTTCGGTACCTCAACCGGAAACTCGAATTCAAATTCAACCCTATGACAAACAACTCAAAAGACTACCTACGTGCAGCCGCCGCGGGCGCCAGTCCGGTTGGTCTGGTCATCCTGCTCTATGAAAGGCTCATCACTGACCTTACTCGCGCCGTGGCCGCCATGGAAAAAGGCGACATGGAGACGCGTGTGGCGCAGATCAACCACGCCTTCCTCATCCTGGGGCAGTTGGAGGGTTCCCTCGATTCCAGACAAGCCCCCGAGGCGGCCAGGACGCAAGCGCTTTTCTACAGCGTTGCGCGCGCCAAGATCCTGGAGGCCCACATCAAATCGAACCGGCAAATGCTGGAGGAACAGATCGTGCTGTTCAACGATGTCCGAGCGGCATGGGAGCAAGTCGATCCGGCTCGCAACGCCAAGGCGCCGCTTCCCCCGCTTCTGCCGAGCGAAGCCACAAATGAGAGCGATGAGGAGCTAACGGTCCTGGACGCCTCTGCTTAGAGCGGTTTGGCAACAGGCGGTGCCAGCCCCGTAGCGTAGCCCTTCGCCGGCTGGCGAGGGCGAGGAATCCGAGCAGGCGAAGGCAAGCCTATCTCATCTCTTTCTAAATGTGCCTTTCATCTGGGCCTCTTAGAAGAGGGTACCGGGCGAAGATAATGGTTGAAACTACAGAAACCCAAGTGGCATGGCACATGCAGCTATGTTTCTGGATCGATTCAATCAGGGGCCATACTCCTAAGAGGAAGCACCGATGCCTAGCCTAGGTTTGTCGATGATTGTCAAGAATGAGGCGGGGACCATCCGTCCGTGTCTCGAAAGTCTGCTTGGAGTTGTGGACCAGATCGTCGTGGCTGACACAGGTTGCACGGACAACACCTGTGAGATAGCCCGTGAATTTGGCGCCACTATCATTTCCGCGCCCTGGCAGAACCATTTCGCGGAAGCTCGCAATGCAGCCCTAAAGCCCCTTCAGACCGATTGGGTCCTGGTGCTGGATGCCGATGAGGAGTTAGACGGGGACGGGAAGAAGTACATCCCCGAACTGTTGTCGGTGCCCGGTGTAGGCGGGTACGTCACCCCCATTCGAAATTATGTCCCCTGCCTGATGGGTAGAAGCTGGGACCGCACCGCCGTCCCCAATGACGGCCGGCACGAGCGTGCCAAAGATGCGCCAGCTTATATTATCAATGAGAACTGCCGCCTGTTCCAGCGGCATCCGGACATTTACTTCACCGGGCGGGTGCATGAACTGGTGGAAGACCAGATAATGGCTCTGGGACTGAAATGTCTACGGGCGAACTTTTTCATCCATCATTTTGGACAGCTAGCGGATCCGGAAATAAGGAACCAAAAGGGCGCCTTCTACCACGAGCTTTTGCGCCTGAAGACCGAAGAAATGCCGGATGACCCAACTACCTGGGTCCAATACGGACTGGACGAGTACGAGCGGTGCAAGAATCCCGCGGAGGCGTTGCGCTGCTTTGAGCAGGCGTTACGCCTGCAACCAGGATGCACGGCGGCCCGGCTCTTCACGGGAATGGTTTGCTGCGAGTCCGGGCGGTACAAAGATGCATTGAACGCGCTCGAACTTGCCGGCTCTGATGACGAGGGCGCCGCCTTGCGCGAACGCTTGAAAGGAGACGCTTTTCACAACCTCGGACTGCTCAAAGACGCGCGAACCGCCTATCGGCGTGCGCTCAAGTTCAGCAGGAACGATTGGCTGGTGCAAAGCAAATTGGGCTACACCGAGGTCAAGTTAGGCCACGAAGAGTCCGGGATTGCCAAGCTGCGACGCGCTGCCCTCGAGTTGCCAAGGGTGTTGGAGGTTCACGAGCGCCTCCTGCAGGCCTACATCGATGCAGACAGACTATCCGAAGCAGCCGAGGAGGCCGAGAGGTTTATCGGTGTAGCTGCTCATCCCGAGTTATTTCTGCGAGCTGCTGGGCTGCGTGCACGATTGCGGCAATGGGACAAGGTGGAAAAAGTATCCGCGCGGGGGCTGCAGATGTTTCCGCAGTCAGCCGAACTGCACGACGCGCTCATGAAGGCACACATTGTCGCCGGCCGACTGCCCGAAGCGGCTGAAGTAGCCGAGAGACTTACGCATGTAGTTGCTCATCCCAAGTTGTTCCTGCGAGCTGCCAGCATATATGCGCAATCGCAGCAGCGGGAGCAGGCAAGAAAACTGTTATTGCGAGGGTTGGAGTCGTTTCCGGACTCCGCAGAATTGCAGAACGCACTGGCCGAAGCCCAGGGCAGCAATAAAGGAACGCTCGCCGAGCAGGCAACAACCGCGGTGCGCTTCTGAGAAGAACCGATGCGGCGGGACAGTAGGTGCAGTCCGCACCGCACGCCGAGGAGAGAGCCAAATTGAGCGCGATCACTGGCGGTAAAGCGAACCCTTGCGTGTGCGAACCATGTTGGCCAGTATGGGGCGTCGTACCGCGTCAGTGCTGCTCCAACGACGAAGCCGATCCACGCTGGGGCACGCCGGATTTGCAAGCCCCGCCCTTGACCGCAATGATCTCCATGCACGCAATGTAGCGCAGGCTGACGGAATAACGGAGAGGGGTAAAGCCGCAGTGACGCAGTGTCCACGTCAGCGTTGACCTGGAAAAATTGTGGTAGTGCTCAACTTCCGCCCAATAGGGATTGCACGAGGTGCGATTCATTTGCTGCCAGGAAGCGCATTCTCGATTTGGACAGGAAATGAGTAACACCCCCTGGTCGGCGAGCAATTCATGCGCGCGCTTCAAAGCTCCCACGGGATATGGAATGTGCTCCAATACGTCGGCCATGGAAATGACATGGAGCGGCTTGTCGGTCTGGACATTCATGATGCTGGCGTACAGTGCCCTATATCCGGCTTCCTGGAGACGCCTTACCATTTCCTCCCGCAGATCGAGTCCGGTCGCCTGGAAGCCGAATTCCGATGCGGTGAAAACCAAGCCTCCAGATCCGCAACCAACGTCCATCCAGGAAAGCGCTCCGTCAAACAAGGCCTCTCGGTTGGGCAGAACCTGAAGGATCCTTTCGACTACTGGTCCCCAGATGAATCGCTGTTGGTCCCAGGCCTCCTTCGTCAATGGGGCCTGATTAGACCTGCTGAACAACACGCTCAGCCCGGCGTCGGTGTAAAAGCTGTCTGTAAAGACGTGAGTGCAGCCATTGCAGCGAAGCCAAGTCAAGCGTTCAGGCAGAGGAGGGCGCCAAAGCGGATGTCTGGTGCAATCGGCGGTGGCCAGCAGACCGAGTTCGGCGACACCACAAATCGGGCAGGAAGAATATGGCGTTCGATAGGCTACGGGTGCTTCTGCAAGCAAGATGAAGCTCCATCCGAAAATACTCACGGACGCTGGGTCAATCTGCAGCAGGCACGTCGCGTGCCAATGGAGCCGCAGCAAGGCTGCCATGTCGTCGGTCGACAAATTCTTTGGAATCAGAGCGGGCGGCGAGCGTATCCAGATCGGAGGCGCTTGGCAATCGCCCAACATTAGGCCGCGATAAGAAGGATCCCTGCCCCGCGTCCATCATTTAAGGTAATCCAGGAAGTCGTGCCCGGACGCGAATCTTGGGATGCCGCTACCCTGTGACGGTCTAGCCCGCGGCGAGGAAGCTCGTTCCGCCAACGCCTTCCATTAGCCTGGTGGGAGGTAATTCAGCAGAGTCATGGGCAGCACCTTGGCGGCGGCCGCCAGAACTGCCTGATCGTCAGTCTGCGCCTGGGTCAACTGGGTGGCGGCTTGCGCCATGTCAACGCCGACCAGCGTGTTCTCCTGCGACTTCAGGTTGGTGCTTTCCTGGCTCAGGGTGGTTTGCTCATCGCTGACCTGATTCATGGCGTTGCCGTAAAAGACGCGCTGCGTGCTGAGATAGTTGAGCGCACTGGAAACGGCGGTGGTCGCATTCGAGGTTGCGGTAGAGTCGCCGCTCTGGACCGCCGCGATCAATTGCTCGAGCGAACCAATCACATTGGAACCGGGCTGCATGAACAACTGGCTGCCGGGCACGTTCGTCTGGATCGATAGGCCGTCGGCGATGGTGGCCTGGTTGATTCCGGCGTTGCCGTTGGCCGTTGTATAAGTGACAACGCCCGCCACTACGCTGAAGGGAGCGCTGGTGACCGCAGTGCCACCAAAAATATACGATCCCTGATACGACGTGTTGGCCAGTTGCACCACCTGGTCGAGTGCGCCTTGAATGCTGGCGGCCAGGGCTTGCCGATTGGCCGTTGACAAGGTGCCGTTGGCTCCCTGCGTGCCGAGGCTGACCGCCTGATTCAGAGCGTTGATGGCCGACCCGAGGGCGGAGTCCGCGGTCTGGAACAGGCCGTTCAGGCTGTTGGTGCTCTGGGTGTACTGATCGACTTGGGCCTGCTGGCTGAGGTTGAGCACATCCTCGGCAGCGGCAGCCGGATCATCGGAGGGACGGTTCACCCGTTTGCCGCTGGAGAGCTGCTCCAGGGCTGTCTGCTCGTTGTCCTGGGCTTGCCAGATTGCCGCCAAAACATTTTGCGTTAGATTAGTTACCCGCATCGCTCATCACCCCGTGGAAGTGGTTATGTTGAAGAGGTCCTGGGTCAGTGTGTCTATGGTTGAGATCACGCGGGCAGCGGCCTGATAAGCGTTTTGATAGCGGAGCAGGTTCGTAGTTTCCTCATCGATGGAAACCCCGGAAACTGAGGCGCGCTGATTATTGAGCTGCTGCAGGCTGGCCTGGGTGGCGGTGGCCTGTGCTTGAGCTTGCGACGACCAGTTGCCGACGTTGAATACAAGGTTGGAGTAATCGTCGATCGGGGTCGCTCCGGAAGGCAGCTTCTGATTGGCCACCGCCAGCAGGTTCGCCAGATTGCCATTGCTTCCGGGAGAGCCGTCCGAACTGGCGGCAATAGCGTTGGGGTCGGTGGCCAGCACCTGGAACGCGGCCGCTGCTCCCGCTCCCGGAGCGGCGGGCGCGAAAAAGTCCTGTCCCTGGTTTCCACCGAGATCGAATCCCTTTTTTTGGGCAGCATTGAAGTTGGCGGCCAGCCCTCCGGCGAGTCCGTCGAGGTCGGAGAGCACATCGGGAATGGATTGGTCCCGCACCGCCAGCACTCCGCCGAGCTGGCCGCCGGTGAGCGTACCGGTGATGTCCGTTCCTTGCGCGAAGATGTGCTGCATCCCGCCTGCGCCCGTCGCCGTGGTGAGAGCAAAGCTCTGCGTGCCCACCACCAGGGGAGTTCCATTCCCGGTCGACAGCGTCTCCCCTTGATCGCTCTGGGTCACCTGCACGTTGGTCAACTGCGACAGTTGCCCGATGAGTTCGTTGCGCTGGTCCTCAAGCCCTCCCGCCTCCTGGCCGAGCTGCTGAAGCGGTGCGATCTGGCCGTTCAGGGCCGCGATCTGCGTGGTAAGTTGATTGATCTGACTCACCGATTGTGTGACGCTGAGATCCTGGTTGTGCTGGATCGCATCTACCTGCGTGACCGTGCTATGAAAATCATTGGCCAGATTGTTAGCCGCGGTCAGGATACTCTGTCGGACGGGGATGCTGGTCGGATCCGTGGAAAGCTGATTGATGCTGTTGAAGAAGGCGGTCAGATCGGCGCCGATGCCCTGGGTGGGATCGCTGAACAGGCCTTCCACCTGCTGCAAGGCGGTGGATTGGGCCTGCGCGTTTCCCTGTTGCTGGGTCTCATCGTAGATGCGCAGCTCCAGCATCTGGTCGCGTATGCTCTCCACCTTGTTGGCGCTTACCCCGGTGCCGAACCACAATGAACTTTGCTGAACCGGCGGGTTTTCCTGCAGGTCCAGGACTTCCCGGGAATAGCCCGGGGTATTGGCGTTGGCGATGTTGTTGGTAGCGACTTGGAGCGCTTCCTGTTGAACCATCAGCGATTGTGTCGCGATCGACAACGCAGTGGTAAGTCCGGGCATGAGCTAGACCTCACACGACCAAGTATTTGTGGCGGGCACGATGCGGCCATCCTGCGAGTATCCGCGCGGCGACTCCTGGTAGAGGGAGAGCAGGGCGCCGCAGACCTGCGCGGCGCGCATGAGTACGGCCGCGTACACTCGGTTTTGCTGCCGCAATTCTCCACCGGTCGCGGCGAGCGGTTGCGATGTCAGGGCAGGTTGGGCTCCCGGAGGGGAGTCCCGGCGCAGGAGGTGGAAGAGGCCGCGCGCGGTTTCGCAGAGCCGCTCTTGTGCAGCGACGGAGGACTCGAACTGCTTCAGGTCATTCCCGGCGAGGGCCGCGAGAGCTGCGTTCATCTCCGCCGAGAGCGACTGCACGGCGTGGAGATATTCCAGCCATGTCTGGTCGGCTTCGATCTGGCGGTTGTCCGTCATGCGTAGGGCGCGGCCTGCCTGTTCGTATCCATAGAGAAAAGCCAAGAGCCCGCCGGCCAGCTACGAGCCGGCAGACTGGTTCAGCATCGCCGCCGCGATCTTGTCCGGCTCGAGCGCATACCTCCCGTTGCCGATCGCGTCCTTCAGGCTCGCGACCCGGTCCTGCCGGATCTCGGGCGTCTGCAGGGCTAGCGACTGCAGCGAGGAGATCGCCGTCTTGTCGGAGGAAAAGCTGGTTTGGTCCTGCGGGTTGGCCGCAGCCGGTTGCTCTGCTCTTGCTGACTTCTCTGAACGGCCCGATACGATCCCGTTCGAAAGTGGCGTATGTCCGTTGATTCTCATCGTCGCACCTGTACTGATCCGTCATCCGAAGAATCGGCACTTCTGCCGAAAAACCTTAGTTACTCCGTCCTGGACAGCTCCTTTATTAATAATCATTGGTGCTAGCACCTGGCGGCACAGCCGGTGGCGTACCCGCGCCGATGCCATTAACCTTTTTATTATCAATCGATGGCTGGTCATGCTGCTGCAGGTGCCTGACGATCATAGCGGCGATGCCTAGACCGCCGGCGGAGCTAATGCTCTCGGCCAGGAATTGCTGCGCCATGCTGCGGAACTGGTCCTGCCCGGGGTCGGCAGCGGGATCGTTCTCGTCGCCGGGGAGCTTGGCGAAGGAGGCTTCCGCCTCTTCCAGCCATTTGGCGATCAGGATGGCCTCGAACTGCTGGGCGGACTTCTGCAGCTTCGAGTCTGCGGGTTTGGATCGCGCCACGCTTCCGAGCAATTGATCGGTCCTGCTCTCGAGAAGACTTCGGTTCGCCATACCAGCCGGCACGTCGGAGATGGAAGACATTCTCAGATCACCTCAAGTTCGGCGCGCAGCCCGCCGGCCGCCTTGATCGCCTGCAGGATCGCGACCACGTCACGCGCGGTAGCGCCAATGGCGCGCAGTCCGTTGATGAGCTCGTCCACCCGGGCACCCTCGGCAAGTTCGATCCGTCCCACCGGTCCTTCCTTGGCTTGCACTGTCTTTTCCGGCACAACCACAGTTTCGCCGTTCTTGGACAAGGGCGGAGGCTGCGAGACCGCCAGCGTGGTGGTCACTTCGATGGTCAGATTTCCATGCAGGATGGAAACGGGCGAGAGCTTGACGTCGCCTCCCATGACGATGGTCCCGGTACGTTCATTCACCACCACCTTCGCCGGAGGATGAAAGCTGATGGAAAGATTTTGTACGCGCGAGATGAGTTCGGTGACGTTGGCCGCCCCGGCCCGGGCGACGTCCACGTCGATGCGGCGGCTGTCGACGGCCGTGGCCACCTCCTTGCTGAATTCGCGGTTGATCGAGGCGGCGACGTCCTTGCTGGCGGTGAAATCGGGGTCCCGGAGCATCAGGGAAACGGTGGTGAAATGGTTCAGCTCGAGCGCGGCATCGCGCTCCACGGTTGCGCCTTCCGGGACCCGGCCCACCGTAGAGTGATTTACCTCTTTGGTATTTCCGCTTGATCCGGCCGAGTACCCGCCCAGCGTGAGCGGCCCCTGGGCGGCGGCATAGACTTCGCCGTCGGGTGCGCGCAGCGGGGTCAGCAGCAGGATGCCGCCGGACAGGCTCTTGGCATCGCCGATCGAGGAGACGGTCACGTCAACTTTCATGCCGGAGCGGGAAAAGGCGGGAAGCGACGCGGTCACGAATACGGCGGCGACATTGGCTACTCGGATGGTGCTGGGAGGAATCTGCACTCCCATGCGCTGCATCACGTTGGCCAGAGTCTGGGTGGTGAACAGCGTCTGCTGGGTGTCTCCGGTCCCGTGCAGGCCGACGACAATCCCGTAGCCGATCAGGGAATTGTCCCGCACGCCCGCAATGGTGGTGATATCACGGAGCAGAACTTGCTGGCCGGCCTGGTCCGCGGCGTTGGCGTGGCTGCCCAGCAGAAGCGCGGTAAGAACGATGATGACGCAAGCGCTCCAGCGCCCGGATTCTGCGGGACGCGCCGCTGCTGCAGTCGGCGTCAGAAACCCACCACCAATTGCAGCAACCGGGTGACGATGTTGGGCCGCCGTGTGGCGTCGGAGACCAGCCCCTTGCCTTTCAGTTCGATCTCCAGGTTGGAAAGCGCGGTGGAAGGCACGGAATTGGCGGTGGATATGTCACCCGGCCGCACCACGCCGTGCACCACTGCCGTCTCATGTTCACGGTTCATGTAGACCTCGCGTTGGGCTTCCACGACCAGGTTGCCGTTGGGCAGCACCGCGATCACCTCTCCGGTGAGACTGGTTTGCAGCTTCGAGGTGGTCGAGGCCGATCCCGTGCCTTTCAGCGCTTCGGCCGAATTCGCTCCCAGCAGCGGATTCACGCCTCCGGTCGAGAGCTTGAATGGCAAAGCCGTGATCGCCGACGAGGTGCTGTACGCGCGCTGCGCCGTCGCATCGCCGGTCGACTGAGCCGTGGTCTGCTGGACGATGAGAATGGTGATGGTGTCGTGAAGATGCGCAGCCTTGTAATCCGAGGTGAGATTGGCCAGGCGGCCGTCGGGGTTCCACAGGCTGCCAGGCGTGGTAGCAAAAGGAACGGTCGACTGCTGGAGCCGTGACAGGTACTCGGCACGAGATTGCTCCATATTCTTGGCTTTGTTTTTGCCGAAAGCACCGGGCGCCGAGACCAGCCCTGCCAGCAGCATCATCGTCAGCACGTTAAGACGGATCCTCATCATCGTGTCCCTCACAAGGCACCGTGCAGCAGGCCCGGACCAACAATCTCTCCCACCATGAACCGCCTCCGGTCCAGGCTGCTGACCCGTATGCTCTCGCCCTGCCGCCCGTTCTCCAGGCAGATGACGGGAGTGGTGGCGCGAAGATTTCCCCCCTGCAGTACCAAGGTAGCCCGCTGGCCTGTGCGCACCACCCAGTTGGGCCGAACCACGCCGACAGCCGCGTGGGCCGGGCTTGCGGCCGGGTACATACGCTCGACCATCGCTTGCGCATCCTGCCTGCCGGAAAGGTGCAGGACCACGTAAAACGGCACGCACTGGCCGGCATCACGGCACCGGATGCGGGCCAGCATGGAATCCCGGCCTGCCCTCTGCAGGCGTTCGATTGCGAGCGCAGGCTCGGGGCGGCTGCTCCTGACCGAAGCGAGGAATTCCACTTGGCCCGGTTGCACGGGAATCCCACGTGCCGCGAGAGCTGCCGCCACCCGATCGGCGTCTACGCTAAACCAAGCTTCCGGAGACACCGGCTGGGCTGCGCCTGCGCGTCCCATCATCGCGAAGACGCTCAGGATCGCCGCCAGGACCACGCTATTTTGCCGCTGGAAGATCATGACTGGCTGTTACTGCGTAAGCCCGTTGAGATCCTTCAGCATTTCGTCCGCCGCTTTCACCACCCGCGAGTTCGACTCGTATGAGCGCTGCGCCAGAATCATCTGGATGAATTCTGCGACGACATTTACGTTCGATTGCTCCAGTACGCCCTGCTGCAAGGTGCCGAGTCCTTCCGCGCCTCCTGGCGTTCCCAGGATCGGATCGCCGGAAGCGGTCGTAGCCAGAAACAGATTGTTTCCCATGCTGTTCAGCCCGCCGGGATTGGGGAAGAGAGCTAATTGGATGCTCCCTACCTGCTGGGCTGCGGTCTGCCCGGGCTGGGTCACCGAAACCGTACCATCTTGGCCGATGGTGATCGCGGTCGTATTGGAGGGGATGGCAATCGCCGGCTGGATGGGATTGCCGTCGGCCGTGACGAGATTGCCCTGCGAATCGAGCTGGAAGGTTCCGGCGCGCGTGTAAGCGATCTCGCCGTTGGTCAACTTGACCTGGAAAAATCCCTGGCCCTGGATGGCGACATCCAGCGGATTGCCCGTGCTGCTGAAGTCGCCCTGGGTTTGCATGACCTCCGACGCGCCCGCCCGCGTCCCCAGGCCGACTTGCAGGCCGGAGGCTACGGTGGTCTGTGCCGTCGCGGCCGCGCCCGGCATGATCAGGTTCTGATAAATCAGGTCGGCGAACTGCAGGCGGCGGCTGTGAAACCCGGTGGTGCTGGAGTTGGCCAGGTTGTTGGCCACGTTGTCCAGATTCAGTTGCTGCGCGACCATTCCGCTGGCCGCTGTGTACAGGGCTCGGAACATGAACTTTCTCCTAGCTGACCCGCGGCAAGTCTTCTGTCGCGGTCTTGTTGAACTGGGCATCGAAGATCGACATGGCGCGCCGCATCAAGTCGTACTGGCGCTGGATGGTGATCAGTTCCACCGTGGCGCTCACCGTATTCACGTTGGAAGACTCCAGCGTGCCTTGGCGGATGGTGGAGTGAGTGTCGGCAATCTCCGCGCTCTGCGGGGCGGAGTAATACGTCGCACCGGCACTTTCGAGTGGCGTCCCCGGCTTGATCTCGGCCAGCTTGAGCTTGCCGGCGACGGCGCCATTCACCGAGACGGTGCCATCGGGAGCGATGGAGACGGGAACGCCTACGATCTGCACCACGCCGTTCTCGCCCATGACGGGATTGCCGTCGCTTGCCACCAGTTGGCCGTGGGCCACGTGAAAATTGCCGTTGCGGGTCAGGAGCCGTCCTGTTGGCGTCTGCACCACGAAGAAGCCCGGACCCTCGATCGCCAGATCCAGAGGATTGCCGGTCTGCTCCAAGGGGCCCTGGGTGACATCCACTCGCGTCCCTTGCAGGATGCCGTACTGATTCGCAGCCTCATTCAGCGGAGACATGGGCGCGCCCGAGGAACTCGCCAATAGGGATTGGAAAACGCTATGCTGTGCCCGGAAGCCGGATGTACTACTGTTGGCCAGGTTGTTGGCCACCAGTTCCAAGGCTTGGGACTGGGTCATCATCGCGGTGCAGGCTGCGTAGTATCCGCTGTCCATTGCTCCTCCAGCCCAACCGGAGGAGCACTTGGAACGCCAACCGCGCGTTCCGCCTGCGATCACCAACTCATTGATCCGGCAGGTGGTAGGACGGTGGCGGATGAGACCCCGATGAGGCGGGCCGGTTCCTTCCGCGGCCGCGAGCCGATCAGGGCGCCTGGGTTAGGCGAGAATTAGGCCGGACCATCAATTCCGGCGTGGGCTCGAGCGTTGCCTGACCGACCCATTCGCACGCGGCGCGCACCACTTCACACAGCCCGTTCTCCGACCCTGAAACTGCGAAGGGATGCTTGGACCCGCGGATCACTTCCCAGGCGAACGTGGGCAGAGGCCATTCATCAATTTCGCCGGAGCGCGCACCTTTCTTTTCCGCTGCCCAAGTCCCGAGCGAAACCATCTCGGGAAGGAGGTGCAAAAGCCCGGCGAGGTATGCCTTCTCAGGGTCAACTCCGGGTATTTGGAAGGCGATGGCTTCGGCCGCCAGCGCCGTCAGCCGGGAATGGTTCAGAAGGGCGCCGCCTCGCCCGTCGGAAGGCGAAAGAGGCGGCGTTTCCTGCACTAACTCGCGCAGCACCGAGATCCCAAGCTGCACCAGGCAGGCTTCGATCCGATAGAGGCGATCGCTCTCTTCCCGCTCGCGGTTCGCCAGCCACAGCAATTGCGCAGTGAGGCTGGCGTCACGCTTCGCGACTTCGGCAATCGCGCCCAGATCCACCACGGGCCCCTGGAGCAGCAATTCCATCTCCGCCAGAGTAAGGGGCAACGCCGGCAAACCTGGGAGGCAGACCGTGTCCGGCTCCAATCCGAATTGATTCGGCGGCAGGGCCGCGCGAAACTCTTCCGGTCTCAGGGGGGCTGGGTACACGCTCTGTTCGAAGCGGGGCTGCATGGGGCTGATAGCTATATCGGCCAGATCGCACTGAAGGTTTAGCTTAAGTGGGAGATTCTGTAGTGGGTCAGCGTTCGGCTGCACGGCTCCATGGGCACTCGTTCCAGCTCTCATCGGCGTAAAACCAGACCGAGTACCAGTGGCTCTCCAGCCGGCGTACAAGACGGAATGGGCAGGGTATTCCGTTAGACTTGCCGGGCGAACGCGCTGCTGAAAGCGAATCGGTCGGGTCGAAAACAAAATAGACCGTCTCGTTCGCCACTCCGGCGAACCCGGTCTGTTCCCACACCATATGCCTTAGTTCTCCGCTGGCTGGAGCCGGTTGCGCCAGAACTTCAGCTTTGAAGCTGCGGGACCACACCAGCCAAAAGGAATAAGCGCGGAACGTACCCTGGTTCCTGAGTATTCCCCATGAAACACCCAGAAACGCGGCCAGCGTCAGGAAGGCCGACAGACATCGGCGAGGTCTCTTGCGAATTGCAGCGGCCACCAAAAGGGCGAGACAGGTCAGGCAGATGATCGGAACGACGAGGAGAATGTAAAGGATACCGCTGTACGGGCTGTAAACCACCAGCGCCAACAACATAATGCCGATGCCTATTACGACAGCTAATGGCGCCCGCCAAGTGAGTCGATCCTCCTTGGACTTAAGAAACTGCGTTTCACTGAAAATCGCAGCAAGGCCCGACACAACGATAAGTGCTGGGATTGCGGCATACATTGCGATTGTTGTCATTACAACAATCTACGCCGGTTGGGAGGCAATGTTGTGCACTTAAGCTCCACCCGGACGTTACTCATGTGCCAGCCGGAACAAAATGTCCATCTCGTGCCGGCGCCCGGTGAGCCGCGTCCAGAGATGATCGCGGCAGGTGGCGAAGCGCATCTCTTCGGCTTTGATCTGCACGGCGTAACTCCGTATGACCTGCGCCATCTCCCGCGGGCTTGATTCGCCGTCGAAAACGGCTTCTTTGCCGCGGGTCTGCGTAATGATGGACTCCAGTCTCCTGCGGTATTCGCTGGCTGCGATAATGCAGGGCGAGGGAGCGCAGGGCAAGACGCTCGCGAGGGCATCCAAGATCCGGTAGTCCACGCCGTCCGCGAAACCGATCAGCAAACGCTTGCTGGCTTCGGCGTAATAAACCGGGAGCATACGATTCAACTCCAGCAAGCGGGTGGGAATCGAAACCGGAGTATCGGAGGCTGGGGTGCGGAGGCGGAAGACGGGATGTCCCCACTGCTCCGCCAGAGCCGACGTGACCTGCTCTTCGGTGGCGAAGCCGAGGTGCTGAACCACGTCCCCCAGCCGGACGCCGGTGGCCCGGTGCTGGTCGAGCGCGGCCTTGAGCTGAGGTTCGCTCAGATGGCCTCGCGTCAGGAGCGTCAACCCCAGGGGGACGCGATTTCTGTGAGCCGGCGGCGCGGTCTGCGCCGAAGCATGGAGTGCGGCGAGAGTTTCCGCCAGCGAGCTTTCGAAGCAATCGGGGCCGCAGAACCACTCGCCTTGCACGCTGATGCCCGCCGCTTTGCGCCAGATCGCAGAGCGGATCACGCTCCTGTGGCAATCCTTACGGGCGCATCTCCGCGGCCACATCAGCGCAGGAATTTTTGGCAGAGCCGGTACCAACGATTTGACTTTCAACTTTCTCCCCCTTACACGCTCTCCAGACGCTGCCGGAGGTCGCAGATTTCCGTGACCCGCAGCGCGTAGTTGCCCTCCGACAGCACGACCTCACCGCGCGCGATCACCTTGCCGCCCAGCAGCAACCCCGCCGGCTCCTGCACCCGTTGGTCTAGTTCGATGACGGAGCCGGCTGCCAGTTCGACCAGGTCCCGCAAGGGGAGTGTGCGTTCGCCGAATTGCAACTTGAGTTCGAGTTCGACATCCAGGATGCGGTCGAGGTTCGCCTTCTGCAGCGCTCCGCTGTCGAGGTTGGCGGCGGGCGCAGGCGGCCGGCCGACCTGGCCTGGAGGCGTTGCCGGTGTGACGATGCCTTCGCTCAGCAGGATGCGAAACGAAAAGGGAGCCCCATCGGGAGTGTTGCTGGCGAACGATATCGCCCGCCTGGGCCTCCAGCCGGGCTCTTCACCGGAGCCCACCGTCACCAGCGTTCTCCCGTAGATGCTCTGGAGCTTCTTCGCGGCCAGCGCCACCGTCTGGGACAGCAGTCCGCCCACCGATACCGACTGGCCGGGCACCTGTACGCCGTCCGTGGTGCGCTGCGACAGCCGGGCCGTCAGCGCAGCGGCGTCGGCAGGACTCATCTCCACCACCGCGCTCCCGGCCAGCGCGCCCTCCAGCTTCAGCAACAGCCGGACTGCGGCCTCGCCGAAGCCTGGCTCCACTTCTTCCCGCGCTTCCACTCGGCAGGGCCCGGCCAGGACGCCGTTCAGCAGTTGCGTCCAGGCCTCGAGCAGATGGTCGAGAAAGGCCTGCAACACCGCATTGGCTTCAACGCCCGACATCTAAGCCTCTCGGGGAGAATCGCAGATGAACTCGGACACTCCTTCCACTGCTTTCTCCTCAAGTGCGGCGCGAAGCTTGGCCAGAGCCGCGGTGTGGAGCTGCGAGACACGGGATTCCACCACGTCCAGCACGGCTGCGATCTCTTTCATGGTGAGTTCCTCGCGGTAATAGAGAGAGATCACTTGTTGTTCTTTCTTGGACAGCGCCGTGATCGCATCCGCCAGCGACTTCTTCATCTCCCCGCGCAGGCACTGGTGAAAAGGGCTGTTCTCGGCCGGCGCCGGAGCTGCTTCAATCAGGTCGAAAGTCTCGCTGCGATCCTCGCCCGATGTGGCCTGCTGGCCCTTGAGCTCCAGGCCGTCGAGATGGCCGAGTAATTGGTGCAGAGCCGTCAACTCGATGCCCAGTTCCGCCGCAATCTCCTCCTCGTCGGGCTGCCGGCCGAGTTTGGCGGCCAGCTTCTCGACGGCCTGGTCGATGCTCCGCGCTTTGCGCCGCAGCCGGCGCGACCCCCAATCGAGCTCCCGCAGGCTGTCGAGAATGGCGCCGCGGATTCTGAACTGGGCAAAGGACTTGAACTGCACGTTCTTGCGCGCGTCATATTTGCGCAAGGCCTCGATCAGGCCCAGCACTCCGGCGTGTACCAGATCGTCGAACGCAACGTGTTGGGGCAGCCGTTCGTGGATGCGGCGGGCAATGTAATAGACCTGGGGTAACTCTTCCATTACCAGCCGGTTCTGGTATTCCTTCTCGGCCGTTGTGTCTCGATACGCGGTATCGGCGGGTGTCATCTATTTCCTCACGGTCCTTGGCAACTTCAACTTCTCGCTCCTCACCGCAGCGACCCAACCGACTGGACGGCAGTCGTGGGCGGAATCTCGGTGGGAGCCAGTACAACGATCTTGGGCAAAAACGGTTCCAACAGGCGGCGCAGGTAATACCGCGCCGGGGACGAGCACATCAGGACGGGCGGAGCTTGCGCCACCTGATCCCCCAGAAGCGTTCGCAGTCCCTCCAGCACGCGGCGCACCAGCGAGGGTTGCAGGACGACCATGGCGCCGCGGGCGCCGAGGCCGGCCGCCCGGTTGCACTCTTCTTCGAGGGGCGCATCCAGCGTCACCACCTTGAGTTCACCCTTAACATCCAGCAACGGCCGCACCAGGGCGCGTCCCAGGGCTTGGCGCGCCGCTTCCACAAGGTGGATGGGATTCTTGTTCACCGGCGCCGCCTCCACCAAGGTTTCCAGGATGGAGCCCAGGTCACGGATGGAGACCTGCTCGCGCAGAAGCTGTTGCAGGACTTTCTGTACTTCGCCCAGCGTCATCAGCTTAGGCAGCAACTCCTCCACTAGTTTGGGATGGGAATCGCTGAGCCGGTCGATCAGCCGCTTGGTCTCCTGACGCGTCAGCAACTCATGAGCGTGCTGCCGGATTACTTCTCCCAAGTGCGTGGTCAACGCGGTGGTCGCATCGACCACGGTGTAACCGGCCGAGAGCGCTTGCGCTTTCAGGTCGGTGGTGATCCACCTGGCTGGCACCTGGAACGCAGGCTCACGCGTTTCCACGCCGGGCAAGGGCGGCGCAGTCAGTTGTGAGCTGATGGCCAGCAAGCCGTCGCGCCGCATTGTCCAGCGGGCGATCTCGATGCCGCGCAGGTGGATAACGTATTCGTCTTCTCGCAGCGAAAGATTGTCCGTGATGTGGATGGGAGGGACGAGGAAGCCGAGTTGCGCCGCCAAATGCTTGCGCAGCGCCTTGATCTTGGCCAGAAGTTGCCCGCCCTGCTTGGCATCGGCCAGCGGAACCAGACCGTAGCCGACCTCCAGCATCAACTCGTCGAGCTTGAGCGCGGTGTCGAGAGGGTCGGCGGTGGACTTGGCTTTGCCATCCGCCTTGGTTTCTTTGGCGGCCTTCTCCGCTGCGGGCTCTTCCTTGATGCGGCGGGCGAGCAGAAACATCAGCGCCGCCACCACGACGAAGGAGAGCTTGGGCAGGCCAGGTATGGCCGCCAGCGCCAGCATCACACCGCCGGCCACCCACAAAGGCCGCTTCTTGCCGAAGAGTTGCCGGCCGACGTCGATGCCCAGGGTGCTGTCCGAGGAAGCGCGGGTGATGACGATCGCGCCCGCGGCCGACACCAACAGCGACGGGATCATGGTCACCAGTCCGTCGCCGACGGTGAGGATGGTGTAGGTCTTCAGGGCGTCGCGGAACGGGATCCCCTGCTGGAAGACGCCGATGAGAAAGCCGGCGATGATGTTGATGGCGGTGATGAGGATGGTGGCCAGGGAATCGCGCTGGCTGAAGCGGGCGGCGCCGTCCATGGCGCCGTAGAATTCGGCTTCGCGTGCAATCTGTTCGCGCCGCGCCCGGGCTTGCGACTCGTCGATCAGGCCGGCATTGAGATCGGCGTCAATGGCCATCTGCTTGCCGGGCATGGCGTCCAAGGTGAACCGGGCCGTGACCTCGGCGGTGCGCACCGCGCCGTGACTGACCACCATGTACTGGATGGCGATCAAGGCGAGGAATAGCACGAAGCCGACAACGTAATTGCCACCCACAACGAACTGCCCGAAGGCTTCGATCACTTTTCCGGCGGCCGAGGCACCGTCGTTACCGTGCAACAGGATCCGGCGGCTGCAGGCCAGGTCCAGCGACAGGCGGAGCAGGGTCAAGAGCAGCAGCAGGCTGGGGAACACGGAAAACTGCACCGGCCTTAGCACCTGCAGCGCAGTCAGCAAGACCAGCACCGAGATGGTGATGCTCAGCGTGAGCAGAATATCGAGCAGCACGCTGGGCATCGGTACCAGCATGACGAAAACCAGGCTGACCGTGAACGCAGGGAGGATCCAATCCACCCCCATTCCTTGGAGCGACGCCACGAAGCTCGGCTTGCTTGCCATGTCCTGCTACTCTCTCCTGCCCGCATCGCGCTGGGCCGCCGCTCGCGCCTGCGCCTGGGCACGGTGGATGAGCGCGAGGATCTCCGCCACCGCGATGTACAGTTTTGCCGGGATCTCCTGCCCCACGGCGACGGTGCGATACAAAACCTGGGCCAGCGGCGGATTCTCCAGCGTGGGGATCCCGTGCCAGCGGGCGACTTCCTTGATCTGTTCGGCGATCAGGTCTCTGCCTTTGGCCACCACCACCGGGGCCGGCATGTCTCGTTCATAACGCAGGGCAACGGCAAAATGCGTGGGGTTGGTGACCACCGCGGTCGCGGTTTCCGTCGCCTTCAGCATCTTCTGGCGGCGGACCTGGCGCTGCATCCGGCGGATACGGCCCTTGATGGTTGGATCGCCCTCGGTGTCTTTGTGCTCCTGGCGTAATTCCTGCTTGCTCATGCGCAGGTCGCCTTCCAGCTTTCGCCAAGTTAGGAAGTAGTCCACGCCGGCCCACGCCAGCAGCACCAGCAGAGCCTTCCATCCCACTTCGAACGCGAGTTTGAACACCAGGCTGGCAAAGGCCTGCAACTCCAGGCCGGAAGCGAGCACGATCTCGGGCCAGTGCTGGCGAAAGACGCCGACGCCGAGGTAGAGGATCGCCGCGAAGGGCAGCAGAGACTTCAACAGTCCGCTCAGACCGGTCAGGGAAAACATCTGGCCCAGCTTGTTGGCCGGGCTCATCCGCTCCGGTTTCGGAATGAGCGCCTCGGGCGCGAAAACCAGTCCTCCCTGCATGACGCTGGTGGTGAGCGAAACGATCCAGGCGCCCAGCATTGCCGGCGCCGTCCAGCGCAGCACTTGCCATCCCGACCACAGGAACAGGGTGGTTTCCGGCGTAGCCTGGCGGGTGGACCACTCCATCGTCGAGCGCAGGAAGCCCCGCCACTCCTGGATGGATTGCGAAGCCTGCCAGGAAAAGATGGCGAGGCCGGCGCTGCAGGCCAAGACGCTGGGCAACTCCCGCGTGCGGGCGACCTGCCCCTTCTCGCGGGCTTTCCGCCGCCGTTGTGGTGTCGGTTTCTCGGTCTTGTTGGAGTCAGCCATGGAACGCTTGCGTACTCATCTCGCCAAGTGCAGCAATTGGTCGATCAGCATCATGGAGTGTGAAAACAGCCGCGAGAACAGCTCCGGCCAATAGCGCATCACGGCGCTCAGCAGCATCACTCCGAACAGACCCTTGATGGCGGGCCCCAGCATCAGCAGTGGCAGTTGCGGTGAGGCCTTGCTCAACAGGCCAAGGAAAAGGTCGGCCACCATGGTGGCCCCCAGGATGGGCGCCGCGATCTGCACCCCGATCTTCAACACCGAGCCGGCCGCCGCCAGCAAGCCCGTCACAAACGCTCCGTTCAAATGGGCGCTGCCCGGCGGCAGATAATCGAAACTTCGGGCTACCGCCCGTAACACCCAGTGGTGCGCATTCAGCGCCAGAAAGATGAGCAGCAGAAAATTCTGGTGAAACACCGAAAGGACGGTGGACTCCACCTGGGTTTGCGGATCCAGAATGGTCACCAATGAATAGCCCATCTGCACGCTCAGGACCTGTCCCGCCATCTGCGCGGCTTCAAACACCAGGTTGGCCGCCAGCCCGAGTGCGATGCCGACCAGCAGTTCGCAGCCGAGGATGAACGGCCATCTTTCCGGAGAAGCTGCGAGCATATGGGAGGACAGCACCGGGTAAAGGAGCGCGGTCAGCGTCACCACCAGCGCCGCCTTGATTCCTGCCGGAACGATGACATCTCCCAGAAACGGGGTGAACATCACGATCCCGGACAAGCGGCTGGCGATCATCAGCCACGCTCCTATCACGCTGGGTAAATGGATCTCCATCGCTCCTACCGCAAGTAAATCCGGAAGTCGGAAAGCATCTGCACCGTGAACTGGGCCATGTGCCGCCACATCCACGGCATCAGAAAGAAGAGGCCGGCGGCGGCGGCCAGCAACCGGGGCACCGTGGAGATGGTCATTTCCTGCAGCGAGGTCAAGACCTGCACGATGTTGACCAGCAGGCTGACGACGATCGCGATCCCCAAAATGGGGCCGGCCAGCAGCAGCACCTCCATCAGACTTTTCTGTCCCAGACCGATGATCTGTTCCATGGGCATGTTGGGATCAGCCAAAGCTCCGCATCAGAGATCCGATCACCAGGTTCCAGCCGTCGACCATGACGAACAGCAGGAGCTTGATCGGGGTTGAGATCACCACCGGCGGGAGTTGGAGCATGCCAATCGAAGTGGTGACCGACGCGACCACCATGTCGATCACCAGAAAGGGAAGGAACAGTACCGCTCCGATCTGGAAGCCGGTGTGCAGTTCGGAAACGATGTACGCGGGCACCAGCACGCGCATGGAGATGTCGTTGGCGTCCCGCGGTCGCGGCTCCTTGGCCAGTTCCACGAACAGCGCCACGTCCTTTTCACGCACGTAATGCAGCATGAAGCTCCGCAGCGGCGCCAGCGCTCTGGGCCATGCCTGCTGGAGCGAGATCGACCCGTGCTGATAGGGAACAACCGCCTTCTGATAAATGGACAGACCAGTCGGCTGGATCAGGAAGAACGTCAGAATCAGGGCCAGCCCGATCAACGTCTGGTTGGAGGGCGTCGTCTGCAACCCCAAGGCCTGCCGCAGAAAGTGGAACACCACTAGAATCCGCGCGAAGGGAGTTAGGCAAAGCAGCAGCGACGGGATCAGCGTCAGGAACGAGAGCAGGATGGCGATCCACAAGGCCGCCGAGTTGTTGCCCAGCCCGGTGATGTGAATATCGGAAGGCGCATCCGTCGTTGGCTGCACTGGGAGGTGCGGCACTGCCGCGCCGCAAACGGCGCTCGCTCCCAGGAGGAGCACGATCACCGCGCCGACGATCAGGGTTCGTGCTTTCATGCCGAGTGCATCGGTTGCGACCGCTCCAGCAGGACCGCGGCGAACGGCTGCTTCTCCGGCAGCCGGGTCAGTAAGGCGACCGACGACGCCGAGCCGCCGATCAGAATGCGTTCTTCATCCACCTGGACGATGGCCAGAAAACGCTTCTCGCCGAGCGAGATGGTTTCGCAGAGCCGCATCGCTTTCACGTTGCGCTGGGTCTTCAAGGCTCCGGCTGTATGGCGAACAGCCATCGTCACCCAGTGGAGGATGCGTTCCAGCAATGTGCCGGGAGCGTCGAAGGCCGGCCCGCCCTGCGGTGTGCCCGCTGGGATGGCATCTGTGATCTCCGGCGGCACTTCAAGGATTCGGATGGTCGAGCTGCTCATAGCAATTCCGTGATGCGGGCTGCGAGACGTTCACCCATCACCTCAAACTTCGCCCACCCGACCCGCTTTCCGTTCACGCTCAGGGGAACGTCGCTCACGTAGGGCCAGCGCGTCTCTACGATGGAGCCGACCCGTAATCGCAGGAGGTCGCCTACAGTGAAATTGGGTGCAGTTACGTCCAGCGACATCCTGCAGGGAAGCCAGGGCATCAGCTTGACGGGATCTCTTGGGTTGTTGCCGTCTGCCAGCGGTGCACTGGCCGCTGGGACTTGATCCGGTAGTTTCATTGCATATCTCTTGCCCTAGCGTTGCATCAGGAACTCGTTGAAATAGACTTCGCGAACCTCCAGCTCCGGAGCGCGCTCTTGCAGGGCGTCCAGCAGGCGCTGTTTCAATTGCTTCTTCCCGTCCGCACTGGTTACCTCATCCGGCTTTGCCGCCATTAGGACACTCAGGATGGTGTCGCGCACCAGCGCCGTCGGAGCTGGCCCCTTGCCTTCTTTGCCTTCTCCCTTGGGAGCGCTGCCAAGACCCAGGTCGATCCCGATTCGCAGGTAGGTTTTCTGCTCCGGGTCGTTCATGTTCACGGTGAACGTCTCCAGGTGAAGGACGGATTTGACCTCCACTGGAGCCGGCGCTTCTTCCGTGTGGGGCGTGGCGGCTTTGGCGCGTCTTAGGAACAGGAACCCGCCGGCGCCAGCCAGCACCACCACGGCGATGCCTATGATCAGGAAGAGCCGGCCGGACGATTTCCTGGGGGAATCATCCGGTGATTGCTCTTGTGATTGTTCTTGTAGTTGTTCTTCCATTAGGGCTGTTTCCGCTGCCAACAGGAGTGCAACTGGGGTTCCGATGAGGGTTCCAGGGTTGGGCCGGCGCCGGTGCGGCGCTTCTTGAGTAACCGCGCGGAAACGGGGGACTTAGGAAGAATGTTCCGAATTGGACCATGGGTCCCGCGCCGCCGCCAGCGCAGCCTTGATTAGAGGATGAGTAGAATCCGGGGCTCGCTGGCGTGCTGGGGGAAGGCACGCCATGAGCCTGCTAACCGGCTGTTAACGCAGAGGATTACTGTTTCAGGGCGATGGTGTCCTGTGTGACCTGATCAAAAGTGGTCACTACCTTGGCGTTGGATTCAAACCCGCGCTGCGCGACGATCATCTTGGCAAACTCGGTGGCGATGTCCACGTTGGATTGCTCCAGCGCGCCGCCGGTGATGTTACCCCGCCCGCCGGTTCCGGGAGCTCCGATCACCGCCGCACCGGATGCCAACGTCGAAAGATAACTGTTGGCGCCCACGCGCTGCAGGCCCTGGTCATTGGAGAAGCTGGCCAGCGCCAACTGCGCGATGGGGCTGGTCTGACCGTTGCTGAACGTGCCTTGGATCGTGCCATCGCTCCCGATGGAGAATGCGGTCAGCGTGCCGCTGCTGTAGCCGTTCTGATTGGTCGAAGAAAGGGCGCTTTGCGATGCCACCTGGGTCAGGAGCGGGTTGCCGGATGTGTCGTACAGGTTCCAGGTGACCGACATGTCGGCGGCTCCGTCCGCGAGTCCGGCTATGGGGATCCCCGTCACGTTGGCGGCAGGCGAAGTGAGCTTGCCGTTGCTGTCGAAGGTCAGGTCGGTCTTATCCTTGGCATCGCCCGAGGCGATCACGACCGGGTCGCCGGTCTTGCCCACGTCCGCCGCCGGCACGGTGATCTGATACGACCACGCCCCGCCGGATTCCTTGGTGTACTGGAAGGTGAGCAGGTGGGAGACGCCGAGCGAGTCGTAGACCATCAGCGGTGGCGCCGAAAAAGTCGTGCCGTCAGCCGCGGTGGCGTCGAGGTTGGCGGTCATCTGCATCGTGGTCGTGGCTGCGGGAGGGCTGATCTGACCCTGGCCCAGCATAATCGGCGACAACGCCTGCCCCGGGGGTACGACTCCGTTCACGGCCAGATAGCCCATTACTGACTGCCCGTCCTGGGTCATGAGTTCGCCGCTCGGGCTGATGGCGAAGTTGCCATCCCGCGTGAACTCGGAGACGCCGTTGTTCTGGGTCACGAAGAATCCATTTCCGGTGATGGCCGCATCGGTGTCCACCCCGGTGGTGTTCGGGCTGCCGTCGTTGAAATTGCTGGAGACGGCACCCACCTTGGTTCCGGTGCCGAGTTGGACCGGGTCGCCGGCGCCCGTGTTCCCGATCATCTGATAGAAGAGGTCCTGGAATGATGCTTCCTGGTCCTTGAAGCCGGTGGTGTTGAGGTTGGCGAGGTTGTTGGCGATGACGGACAGCGCGTCGCTGCTGGCGGCGAGTCCGGAAAGTGGGATCGAGAACATCGGCATGGCGCTTTTCTCCTTAGGAGTTGGAAGTTGCTGGTGTTGAACTTGCTTGTGTGGAACCTATCGCCGCGCTCATGCTCTGTAAGGTCTGGTTGATCTGCATGAGTTCGTCGAGCTGGTTCAAAGAAACGATTTGGCCGACCATTGTGGTCGGATCCATCGGCGACGTCGGATCCTGAACCTGCAACTCGGTGGTAAGCAGCGTAAGAAACGTGCCCATGTCGCCCCCGAGGGTAGACGTTGGCTGGCTGGCGTTGGTGGGCGTGCTGGACATTACTCCATTAATGGTCATGTGATTCCTTTCCGCCGGCAACGCTCGGGCCGGCTAAATGCGGACGTCGAGAATTCCTTCCGGTTCCCATGCTTCCGGCTGGGGCGCGGCCGCAGCCAGTGTCGCGCCGGAAACTTCGCTCACATGCAGAGACGCCGGAACCGGCTGCTGCTGCCGGGGTGGACGATCAAAACCGCCGCTGGCGCCCGCGTTGGCCTGGTGCACCACGACCGTCGATAGCGGCACATCGTGCTCCCGCAGCCGTTGTTCAAACCCGGGCAGCTCGGCGGAGAGCGCCTGGCCGAGTTCGCCGCGTTCCGAGGAGATCTCGGCTCTTAGCTGCTGATGGTCGAAGGTGGTGCGAATCTCGACGTTGCCGAATTCGCCGGTCCGCATACCCAGGCGCAGCTCCGACTGCGAGACCTTTTCGATCAGTTGCGCAGAAGAAAACAGCGGCATAGGGGGCCTTTCAGCAGGCAGCGGTGAGCTGTTTGCCGCCGCATTGTGAGCCGCCGGGAGTGATGAGGCATCGGTCTTTGGCGAGGGATCGCTGGCATCAAACTGAGGGACGGCTTCAGCGCGCGGTGCCTGAGGCGGTAAGGCGTCAGCCCCGCTTACCTCCGGCTGTGCCTTGGCCGGGGGAGTGTCCGTGGCTCCGGCTTGATCGATGGCTTTGACTGGTTCGCCGCTCGGTGCGTCCGGTTTTGGTTCGGCGGGGCTGGTCGCGCGAGCGCCCCGTTCCTTGCCACCATGGTGTTCTGCCGCTGAAGGGCTCACCGCCGGGGATTGGAACTTGGCGGCCGGCAGTTTGTGGCTGCTCGTCTCACCAACGGCGCGGTCGACCGATGCCTTACCCAGCGGGTTCACCAGAATGACCGGAGGGTTGAAGGACGCTGGTTGCGCCGGGGTGTCGGGAGTTTGCGGTTGTGCTTGCGTAGGGCCGGGCTGGGGAATGGGTAGAGCGGTGACCTGGCTGCTCACCGGCTGCAGGCTCGGGGTTTCCACACGAGGGTTAGCGTTGGCCTCAGTCGATGTGCGAGGGTCGAAAGTGCCGGGCTGCGCAACCTCAGCTTTCACAGATTCCAGAGTCTTGCCCGGCTCTGTGGCCACAGGAGTCTGAGCAGTTGGCTGCGCCGGCGTGTCGGGAGTTTGCGGTTGCGCTTGCGCATAGCCGGGCTGGGGAACGGGTAAAGCGGTGACCTGGCTGCTCACCGGCTGCAGGCTTGGGGTTCCCACACGAGGGTTAGCGTTGGCCTCAGTCGATGTGCGAGGGTCGAAAGCGCTGGGCTGCGCAATCTCAGCTATTACAGCTTCCAGAGTCTTGTCCGGTGGTTGCGCCGGCCCGTCGGGAGTTTGCGGTTGCGCTTGTGCATAACCGGGCTGGGTGGCGGATGATAAATCTACCTGACCGCTGACCGGCTGCACGTCTGAGGCTTGTCCAGGAGGATTGCTCTCAGTCGATATCCGCGGGCCGGAAGCCGCGAACTTCGCAATGCCGGTTTTCTCGGGTTCCACAATTTTGTCCGGCTTGGTTCTGGGTGCAGGAGCCTGAGCAAACGGCTGCGCCGGCCCATCGGGAGTTTGCGGTTGCGCTTGTGCATTGCCAGGCTGGATGGTGTTTGGAACGGCGACCAGGCTGCTGGCCGGTTGCACGCCCGGGATTGCCTCACGAACGTCAGGATTGCTCTCAGTCGAGACGCGCGGTTCAGAAGCGGTGGATTGCGCAACCACGGCTTTTAGCGATGCCAGAGTCTTGTCCAGCACCATTGTCGGCGAAGGACTCTGAGCGGTCATGTCCTTCGAGGAATCGTCGAGCGGCGGCAGGTCACCAGGGGTGGGGTCGAGTTTCACCCCGGTCGCAGGCTGCTGAAGCGCCTGGGTGACGCCCGGCTGAAGCGCTGCCACGGCAGGATCGGCTGAACTGGGCAAGGATGCGGCCGATGTTGCACGGACAGGCGGCGAGGGAACCGTTTGCGCGATCACGCTAGCAGGAGCGCCGGGCTGCTGCGACATCGGCTGAGCCGACAGTTTCGCCCCCGGAGCAGCGCCACCAACCTGAACGGGCACAGGTATCGGCATCGGGAGCGGGACGAGGACGGCAACCGGAACTATCTCTTGATCCAAGGGTGATTTTTTTTCGTCGGCGGGACGTTTTTGGGCGGTGTTCTGCAGGGGAGGGTCAGATGCGGTGGTCTTGTCAGTGGTCTTTGCGGGTGCAACCAGTTCGGGGCTGGAGGCCGTCGCCGGCATTCCCGGTGCGGCTGCCACCCCAAGCAGAGCAAATAAAGCGGACTCGAAATCCGCTAACGCGGAATTGCCCGGAGAAGATACGGCAGGAAAAATCGACGCAAGCCCGGCTGAGGTGATGCCCTGGATCAATTCGTCCTCCGCTCTCACCAATAGCACTTCTCAGGCCAGGAGCCCGGCGCCCGGTCGCCAAGGCTTGTCCAAGCCGAGGCTCTTGCGCGTTAAAGACTTTGCGGGATGGTGCCGATAGAGGGTGGGAGAAGAAGGGGCGCGGAAGTGTGCTACCCGGCAACTCTTGCCCAGCGGCAGTGGGCAAAACCTGCCTACTTCCGATGTATACGGCGGAGGAGGAAGAGTTCGTCGCCGGCCTGCTGCTCGCGGGTGGCCTCTTCGCGGACATGTTTCTGGAACTGCTGCCTGCGCAGTTCCTCAAGAGTTTCCCGCTTCTGGCGTGCCTGCTGATACTTGCCGATCTGCTCCTTCACCTTGGTTTGCAGTTCGACGAGCTGGGCGGTGAGCGCCTGGCGCCGGTGGGTGACGCGGGCTTCTCCCTCCATCTCTAACTGCAGGTAGGCGGCAGGTACTCCCTCGAGCAGTTGCGCGGACCTCTGGCTGCGGGCCTGGGCCAGCACCTGGTCTAACGCTTTGATATCGGAGCGCACTTCGGCAGTCTGCGAATACAGAGCCTGCAGGGCGAGATACTCGCGGCGCTCCAGGCTTTCCCGCAGACGAAGCACCGGCGACAACGAAAAGCGGAAGGGCATCAGACCGGCAAGGCCATCAGTTGTTGCAGCGTCTGCTCCAGAGTCGGTTTCTGCTCCCGGCGCTGCTGCAGAAATGCCGTGATGGCAGGCAGGGCAGCGATGGCTTTGTCCAGCACCGGGTCAGTCCCCGCCGGATAAGCTCCGATGCGGATCAAGTCCTCGGAGCGGTTGTACGCGGAGAGCAGCATGCGCAGCGCACTGATTTTGGCGAGGTGTTGCGGAGCGCAAACCTTGGCCATCAGCCGGCTGAGGCTGTCGAGCACCGCGATCGGCGGATAGTGGCCGCGAGCAGCGAGGTTGCGATCGAGGACGATGTGGCCATCCAATAAGGAGCGCACGGTGTCCACCAGCGGATCCTGCTGATCGTCTCCCTCCATCAAGACCGTATAAAATGCGGTGATGCTTCCCGTGGAGAAACGGCCGGCCCGCTCCACCAGCCGCGACAGCATCGACAGCACCGACGGGGTGTAGCCTTTCGCGGTAGGAGGTTCGCCGGCCGCCAGACCGATTTCCCGCTGGGCCATGGCGAAGCGGGTCAGCGAGTCCACCACCAGCAGAACATCCTTGCCCCGGCTGCAGAAGTACTCGGCCACCGTGGTTGCCGCCAGCGCCGCCCGGACCCGCAACAGCGGGGACTGGTCGGAGGTGGAAACGATGACCACGGACCGGCGCAAGCCTTCTTCGCCCAGCGAATCTTCGAGAAACTCACGCACCTCTCGGCCACGTTCCCCGATCAGGGCCAGGACGGTGAGGTCGGCCGACGTCGCCCGCGCCACCATGCCCAACAGCGTGCTCTTGCCGACTCCGCTCCCGCCGAAAATGCCCATGCGTTGTCCACGGCCGCAGGTCAGGAGCCCATCCACGGCGCGCACCCCGCAAGCCAGCGCTTCCGAGATCGGCTGTCGCTCGAGCGGCAAAGGAGCGTCGCCATGGAGAGCCAGCTTCATCCTGGCCCGATAGTCGCCAAGCGAGTCGAGCGGGTTCCCGGTGGCGTCGATTACCCGTCCCAGCAGCTCCGGCCCCACCCGCAGCGACGGCGCGGCTCCCCACGTAGCGATCTCATCACCCAAACGCACGCCTTGCGGCCGCTCCAGCGGCATCGCCAGCACGGTTGAGTCGCGGAATCCGACGATCTCTCCCTCCATCGTGCTGCCATTGGAATTGGTGATCTCGCAGCACTCGCCCACGGAGCAGAAAGGACCCGAGGATTCCACCAGATTGCCGATTACCTGCGTGATCCGTCCCTTCCAGCGCAAAGTGGAACAACTTTCGAGCCAGTGGAAATAGGTAGCCAGCGCAGCCTGCTTCATCGCCCACCGGGGTCCCCGGCAAAGCCGCTTTTGCTTTGCTGGGGTGGAGCGTCGGGCCGTCGGGCGAGCAGATCGAACAGGCCAGTCTCGACTTCCTTCAATTGCGACTCCAGGCCGAGTTCGGTCGATCCCAGCTCGGTTTCGAGGATGCAATTCGACGACCCCACGGAGACGTCTTCGACAATCTCGGGGCTGACCGCCATCTGCGTGTTCTGCGCGAAGTACGCGCGCCACGGCGCAGCCTGTTGGGGAGGCACGCGCACCAGCACCCGGGTGTTCTGCTGCAGCTTCTCCAGCGCCACCTTCACCAGCGCCGACAGCAGCATGCGGTCCACCTGCGTTTCGCGGTGCAGGATCTTGGCGGCGATGGCGACGGCCAGATGTACTACTTCCGCTTCGATCTTCGAGTAGTACTCCGCCCGCTCACGTTCGAAAGCGGAAAGTGCTTCCGCAATTTTGGCGCGCTGCTGGGCCACCTCCTGCTCCAGCCTGCTTCTCTCCCGCTGCTCGGCTTCGCGGATGCCTTCTTCGCGCGCCTGGTTGAGGCGCAACGCCAGTTGTTCCCCTGCGCTCCGGTCCGCGCTGTGGAAGCCTTCTCCGCCCAGGGTGGGCACGTAGCTTTCGCGGGAGCCCGCAACCGCCGCCTGGGGATAGTGGAAGGCTTCGACGAACGGCGCTGGAGGCCCAGCCGGATTCTTCTCAGACGACATATTCATCATTCCCCTCGCCGTCGTCCTTCAGTATCAGCTTGCCTTCCGCTTCGAGTTTGCGCGCGATGGCAATGGCTTCCTCCTGCGCCTTGGTCACGTCACGTGAGCGCACCGGCCCCAGAGCCTCCATGTCTTCTTTCAACATCTCGACGGCGCGGGAAGACATGGCGCGAAAAATATGGTTCTTCACCTCTTCGCTCGCACCGCGCAAGGCGGTGGCCAGGACCTTCTTGTCCAGGGCTGCGAGCCAGTCGCGCAGTGACGCTTCGGGAATGCCGATCAAGTCTTCGAAGGTGAACATCAGCTTGCGGATGCTCACCGCCAGGTTAGGCTCATCCCCCTCGATGCTTTCCAGGATGGTGGCGGCCGTGGGAGCATGCATGCAGTTCATCAGGTCCGCGACGCCCTTCAATCCTGCATAGGACTGGTGGCTCTGTTCGCCTACCGATTGCAATTTCTGCTGCAGCACGGAAGAGACCTTCTGGGCCATCTGCGGAGAGAACTGCTTCAGGTTGGCCAGGCGCTTGAGGGTATCGGCCCGCAGTTGCTCCGGCAGCTTCATCAGCACCGCGCAGCCCTGTTTGGGTTCGAGGTGGGCCAGCACCAGGGCGATGGTCTGGGGATGTTCATGGTCGATGAACCTCACCAGCAGCTCCGGGTCCGACATCCGCAGCCAGTCGAACTGGCCGGGAGCATCCTGCAGGCGGGTGACACGCCGCAGCAGGCTGCGGCCGGCCTCTTCACCGTAGGCTCGCAGCACCAGTTGCTTGGCATAATCCGACCCGCCTTTTCCGTACTCGTCCCCCATGGTTGCGGTATAGCACTCGGCCAGGATCGCGTGCGCTTGCTCGGAAGGCACACTCTGCAAGTCCACCAGTTCCTCGGCGATTCGCTGCGCATCGCGCTCCGACAGATTGCGCAGAATGATGCTGGCTGTCTCCTCACCGACCACGGCCAGTAGGATGGCCGCTTTACGTGGTCCGGTTACGTGGGCTGAAGTTTGGGTTTCCATCACTGACCGCCTTCACGGAGCCAGCTCTGCACCAACTGCGTGGTGGCAGCGGGCTCGGTTTTCACCTTCTCGACCAACTGTTTCTTGAGGGCCGCCGCTTGTTGCAGGTTGGGAAGCCCGCTGGCCAGCTCCGACCCGCCCGCCGCGGGCAGGGCCATGCCCGCCGCCGGTCCATCTTTTTGGGCGGCGGCTCGCCGCGCCGGTAGTTGCTTGAAGGTGGCCAGGATCTGTTTCTTCACCGGCCGCAACAATAGCGCGTAGGCCAGCAGGAACAGCATCAGCAGCGAGCCGTAGCGCACCAGGCTCGACCAGTCGCGCAGCGCGTTCTGCAACCGTTCCGTCGCCGTGGGTTTCGGCGGAGTCTCGATTTCCGCTTCCCGGAACGAGAGATTCTGCACCGTGACCGTGTCTCCGCGTGTGGCATCGAAGCCGATCGCGGCCTGGGCCAGTTCCTGGATTTGCTTCAGTTCATCGGGCGTGCGCTTGCGGCGCGATTCGGTGCGCTTGCCCTTTTTGTCTTGGGTGACCTCGATGGCGTCGTCTACCAGCAGAGCGACGCTGACGCGGCGGATGCGGCCGGCAGGCTGGATGGTATGGCGTACCACCTTGCTCACCGCATAGGTGCTGGAGTCGCTATGGGAAACCTGCGAGCCTTCTCCGGACTGGGCCGTTACCTTGGCGTTGCCGCTGGCGTTGGGAACATTGCTCGCGGTTCCGGGGACGCCTCCGGCCAGGCCGCCTCCGATCTGCTCATCCGAGCGTTGCGTCGAAACCGCCACCGCTGCCTTGGGATCGTAGGTTTCCTGGTTCTCCTCGCTGCTGCTGGTGTCGTAGTCCACGTTGACGCTGGCCCGCACACGGTCCACGCCGATCGTGGGCTCCAGCGTTGCCCGGATGCGGGACGCCAATTCCTGGTCCAGGTTGCTCGCCGGCAGGAACGGGTCCTGATGAGGCAGACTGGCCGAGCGATTGTTGTTGCCGTCGATTACGGTCACGCTCTCCGGGCTCAGTCGGTCCACGGCGCCCGACACCAGGCGCGCGATTGCCAATTGCAGTTCCGGACTCATCCGGCCGCGCAGGATGAGGATCACCGAGGCTTTGGCCGACCGCTCACGGTCGAGGAACAGAGAATCGGCCGGCATCACCAGGTGCACGCGCACGCTCTCCACGTCCTTCAGCGTTTGGATGGTGCGCTCCAGTTCGCCTTCCAGGGCCCTCTGGTAATTCACCTTCTCGTCGAACTCGGTCTGCCCCCAACTGAGTTTGTCGAACAGCTCGAAGCCCAGCCGGCCGCTCCGCGGCATCTCGCGTGAAGCCATCTCCAGGCGGGCCACATTCAACTGGTCGGCCGGCACGCTCACCGTCTTGCCGTCCGGGCTGATCTCATTGGGAATCTGCTTCTCCGTCAGGCGCGCCGAAAGGGCCTGCGCGTCGGCGGCCTCCATGTTGGTGTAGAGCGGCTTGAACTCAGGCTTCCCGATCAGCTTTACGAACACGATCAGCAGCGCCGCCGTCAGCACCGCTCCACCCAGCAGGATGGCGCGCTGCTTGCCGCTGAGCCCGGCGGCCATCTCCTTGAGCTGGCCCGTCAACTGGTTGGGCGGAGGCATGGCGGTTCGCTATCCTTGTGCGCCCTCAGAACTGCAGGCGCGAGATCTCCTGGTACGCGTTCACGATCTTGGTGCGCACCTGCATCATGAGCTGGAAAGCGACGTCGGCCTTCTCGACCGCGATCATGACGTTGTGGACATCCTGGCGATTGCCTTGCAGCAAATCCGAGATCTGCTGTTGTGCGTCCGTGTGCACCTGTTCGACCTGCTCGATGGCGCTGGTCAAGGTCGAACCGAACCCGCTGTCGCTCTGTGACGTAGACGTATTAGTCGCAGGAGTCGCGGCGGACGGAATGGTGGGGATCAACCCCGATATGTTTGTGATCGAGTTGCTCATTTTCCCCCTCGGAGACCTCAGCTGGCCAGTATTTGGAGCGCTTGTTGCAACAACTGTTTGGAAGAATTCACCGCCGAAGCGTTGAGCTGGTAAGCGCGCACGGCGCCCATCAGGTCGGTCATCTCCTGGATGGGATTGATCGCCGGGTAAGCCACAAATCCCTGGCTATTCGCGTCCGGGTGTCCGGGCTCGTAGCGCATCAGCGGCGGCGCCGGATCCTCCAGCACCCGTGCGACGCGGACCGCCGGCACCATCGGCCCGGGCAAACCGCCGACGTGATTCAGCGCCAGCCGGAAGGTCAGGTTGCCCGGGCTGGCGAAAACCACTTCTTTCCGGCGGTAGGGACCTCCCCCATCGGTGCGGGTGGTGTTGGCATTGGCCAGGTTGGCGGCGGTGACTTCGGCCCGCTGCCGCTCCGCGGTGAGCGCCGAGCCGCTGATTTCGAGCATCGAGAACATACTCACGAGGAAGTACCTCCTGCATTGATGGCGGTCAAAAGACGGCTGAACTCTCGGTGGATCAACTGCACTCCGATGCGGAACTGAATCTGGGCCTCCGAGAGCAGCATGCTCTCGCGGTCCAGGCTGACATTGTTGCCGTCCGGACGCTCAATCAGCCCGGACACCTGGTGCAGCACGGGCGCGCCCGGCGGGGAACCCTCAACCATGGCGCGCTGCAGCTCGTGCCGGAAATCCAGGTCGCGGGTGCGATAGCCGGGCGTATCGATGTTGGCCATGTTGTTCACGATCAACTGGTGGCGCTGTGATGAGAGGTCCAGGTAGCGCTCGAGGAGTTGAAAGGTTGTCATCTGGTCCATGGGTTATGCGTACCTCCGTGGGGGCAGACCGTACTCCCGAATTTTGTTGCGTATGGTGCGAACGCTGATGCCGAGCAACTCCGCGGCGCGTGTGCGATTACCCCGGGTGGCCTGGAGCGTGGTCTCGAGCAGGCGCTTCTCCACGTCGCGCATGGCGATGCCCGGCCGCAGGAAAACGTCGTGCACCGGTCCGCTCGTGGGCGTGGTCAGGAATCCCGGTTCCAAATACTCGGGACCAATCACGCCGCCGTTGCCGAGCGCCAGCACCCGCCGCATGAAATTGCTCAACTCACGCACGTTGCCCGGCCATGGGTGCCTCTCCAGGCCGGCGATGAACTCGGGCTCGAAGCCCGGCTTGGGCTGTCCCGCCGCGGCGGCGTATTTCGCCGCAAAATGGTCCGCCAGGTGGGAAATGTCCTCCAGGCGCTCCCGCAGCGGCGGGACTGATATGGGGATGACGTTGAGCCGATAATAGAGATCGGCGCGGAAGGCGCCTTCCTCGACCATGCGGAACAGGGAAGCGTTGGTGGTGGCGATCACACGGACGTTGACGCGCACGGTGCGGGTGTCGCCCAAACGTTCGAATTCACGCTCCTGCAGCACCCGCAGCAGCTTGGGCTGAAGCGCCAGCGGCATTTCGCCGACCTCGTCCAGCAGCAGGGTTCCGCCTTCGGCGACTTCGAACTTCCCCGGCTTGGCCGCCGTCGCCCCGGTGAAGGCGCCTTTCACGTGGCCAAAGAGCTCGCTTTCCAGCAGGTGCTCGGGCAACGCGGCGCAGTTCACCGCCACGAAGGGCCGGCCGCGGCGGTTGCTGACGCCATGAATGAAGCGCGCCACCAGTTCTTTGCCGGTGCCGCTCTCGGCTTCGATCAGGACATCGGCGTCGGTGCGCGCCGCCTGCCGCGCGCGCTCCAGCGTCTCCCGCAAAACGGAAGAAGCGCCGATGATTTCGACGTTCTCCGCATCCTCCGCGGTGGACGCCTGCTGCGCGCGCTGCATCACCCGGCTCACCGAGCTCTGCAGTTGGTCGAAGGAAATAGGTTTGGTCAGGTAGTCACAGGCGCCGCTGTGCATGGCCTGCACCGCTTCCGGCACGCTGCCGAACGCGGTCAGGATGATGACGGCGGTTTCCGGCGCGGAGGTGCGGACGCTGCGCATTACCTGCAAGCCGTCGCCATCGGGCATTCGCACATCGGTGACCACCAGCGGGAAGCGCTGTTGCGCGAACTTGCGAATGGCTTCGGATGCGCCGGCGGCCGTCTCTACCATCCACCCCTCGCGCTGAAAATTAGCCTGCAGCGCCATGCGCATTCCCGCCTCGTCATCTACGACCAATACCGATTTGGAGCAGAGCGGTGTCATGCGATCGGCAACTCCATGGTGAAGGTCGTGCCCTGGCCCGCCTGGCTGCGCACGGAGAGCACGCCGCCGTGCTGCTGGATGATCTTGCGGCAGATGGTCAGCCCGAGTCCTGGGCTTTGCCGCGTGGTGAAGCCCGGTTCAAAGATGCGGGAAAGATTCTCCGCTTTAATCCCGCGTCCGGTGTCGGACACTTCGACGACCGCGAACTGCCCCGCCGTCCGTCGTTCGCGCCGAGCGCTCATGCGGAATTCTCCGCCCGCTTGGGTGTGCTGGAAGGCGTTGATGGCGAGATTGAAGACCACCTGCTGCAGCTCGCTGCTGCTGCCGGCGATCTCGGTTTCGCCGAGGCTCTCTTCCAGCGAGATCTTTACGCCCGCCTTCTCGCCCAGCGGCCGCACGAAATCCACGGCATCCCGCAGCACCGGCGCCAGTTGCATCCGCACCAGCACGGGCGCTCCCAGGGTGTGGAAGCGCATCACGTTGTTGACGGTCGCTGACAAGCTGCGTATGCCAGCTTGCAGTTCCTTCACCCAGCCGGTGGCATCGGGGCTCAGTTGGGCGCAGCCGGCCAGCAGTTCCGCCACCAGTTCCATCGTGCCCAGGGGATTGCGGATCTCATGCGCCAGCACCGCGGACATCTCGGCCAGAGCGATCAGCCGGCGCGCCGATTCACGCTGTTTGTGCAGGTTGCTGGCTTCCATCCGCAGTTGCTGGTAGGAGCGTTCCAGGCTCTCCGCCGCCGTGGTGAAGATGGCGAAGGCATCGGCCAGTTTGGGATCGGCGTTGCGATTGATTTCCGACGAAGCATCCATTGGAACGGGATGAGAACTAGGCAACATCTGCCTATCAACAATGCAAGGGGGAGGCCAAAGCTGGATATTTTGGGGTGATACGTTGACCCGAGGTAACGTGCCCTCGTCAGAGAACGATGTGCTCCGGCCGGATGGTGTTTCCGCTGCCCGCCAGAATGGTGGCACGCTCGATGACGTTGCGCAACTCGCGAACGTTGCCCGGCCAGGAGTGCTGCAGCAGCAGGGACTCAGCCTCCGGGGTCAGCGTCATCGGCTGCGGGCAGAACTTCGCCAGGAAGGTCTGCGCCAGCTCGGGGAGGTCGCTTATCTTGTTGCGCAGTGGGGGCATCTCGATGGGAAAGACCGCGAGCCGGTAGAAGAGGTCGTCGCGAAAACCGCGCTCCTGCACCACCTTGCGCAGATTGGCGTTGGTGGCGGCGATCACGCGCACGTCGACGGAAAAGGTGTCGGTGGTTCCCAGCCGCTGCAGTTCCCCGTGTTCGAGGAAGCGCAGCAACTTGGACTGCAGTCCCAGCGGCATGTCGCCGATCTCGTCCAGAAACAGGGTTCCGCCCTGCGCGGCGTGGATGCGGCCGATGCGGGATTGCACCGCTCCGGTGAAGGCGCCCTTGACGTAACCGAACAGTTCCGCCTCCAGCAGCGCCTCGGGGATGGCGGCGCAATTGATCACCACGAACGGCTTGAAGCGCCGCGGGCTGAGCTGATGAAGCGCCCTGGCGACCAGGTCCTTGCCGGTGCCGCTCTCACCGGTGATGAGCACCGTGGTGTCGCGCTGGGAAACCAGGCGAGCCATGGAGCACACCCGCTGCATCGGCTCCGACGTCCCTACCAAGCCGGGCAGGTACAGCGCCGGCGCGGACTCCGCGCTTTCCTCGCGGGTTTCCGGAGTGGCGCGCGGCGGCGGCAGAGGGCTCCGGTTCATGTGCCGCAGGAGTTCGAACGAGATCGATTGCGGCGAGGGCGTTCCGATGATCGGTTGGCCGGTGTGCGGGTGGATGGGAACGATCTCCACCTGGGGATACTCCGCCTGCAACAGTTCCTTGAATTCGTCCACCCGCAGGTCCGGCAGGGCGGCATCCAGCAAGATCAGAGAGACGTCGCCGTTTTCCACCTTCTCCAGGGCTTCGGCGCCGCTGGTGGCCTGCGACACCAGCCAGCGTCCGGACTGCAGCCGTGCGGCCACGTCATAGCGCAACTCGCGGTTCGGGCTTACGACCACCAGGCCCACTGCATCCAACGGGGGTCTCATAGTGGGTGAGTTCAATTGTCAGCCAGAACGTATCCGATGTTGCGGACGGTGCGGATCAGTTTGGGAGCGAAGTTCTGGTCGACTTTGTCGCGGACGTACTTGACGTAAACATCCACCAGGTTGGTCCTGGGGTCGTAGGCCGCCTTCCACACATTCTCCATGATCATCGCCCGCGTAACCGGACGGCGCGCATTCAGCATCAGGTACTCCAGGACGGCGAACTCCTTGGCAGTGAGATCAATCCTCTGCCCGGTGCGCTCCACCCGCATCTCCTCGTGGTTCAGCACCAGGTCCCCGACCCGCAGCACGCCGCCCGCCGGGCCGGTATTGCGGCGCAGCAAGGCCCGCACCCGCGCGGAGAACTCGACGAAGGAGAAAGGCTTGGTGAGGCAATCGTCCGCCCCGGTGTCCAGGGCCTGGATGCGGTCCTCAAGTGTGGCGCGGCCGGTGAGCACCAGGATGGGAAGCCGGGGCTTGGCCGGGCGCAACTGCTTCAGCACCGACATGCCGTCCAGATGAGGCAGGTTCAGGTCCAGCGTCAGCAGGTCGCACGGCATGCCTGCGAGCACGCGAAGGACACTCTCGCCGTCGTGGACCACGTCCACCGCGTACCGCTGTCGCTCGAGACCTTTTCTCAAGAACTGAGCTAAAGCAACGTCATCCTCTGCAACCAGGATCTGCACCGGGCATTTGGCATCGTGGGATGATTTCTCTTCGGAAACTTCCGACATTCGTATTCCTCGAGGGTAGTGGCGATGACTCGATCGGTATTAAAGTTTGCCCGGGGGAGGGCCGATGATTTTGAGTACGTGTTTGCGTCATAAAGGCAGCCGGTACCCGTGGGCGATCACGCACCAGCCGGGACCAACACCTGGCATGCACCTCAATCTCCAGCCGACAGGGTGAGATATCCATTAAGCTAAGTCGCTTGTGAAACGGCGCTTACGGCGTTCTGGGTGAGCCCAGGCGCGGGCTGCAGAAACCAAAACGGGAGGTTTCCCCCGGATTGGGAACTTCAAGGCGGGAAATTCTTGTGGTCTCTCGTCCGAACCGTGGCCACACGAGCGGTTCGGTTGTCGTGTTAGCCGTGTATCTCGAGACGCAGCACGATCGGGTTACCTTGGAAGAGTAGTGCTACTTCCAGGCGGTCGTTGTCGGCCAGGGAGTGCAAGCAGTAGTCCTGCCCGGTGATGACGGTGGGCACGGAGAGCATGCACTGTTCGCGCAGGCCCTCGACTCTGGCCTTGAAGTTGCCCGCGACCATGTTGCAGATCTCCCCCAGAGCGTCTAATTGCTGCTCGATGCACTCCGTGCTCTGCACCGGTTCTCCCAGCATCTTGGAAGCGATGCCGGCCGCGGAAGACGTGGTGCAGCGGATGCTCAGTACGCCGCACAGCGCACCCGCCAGGCCCACCATGGCGGTGGTGTCAGTCGCGCCGGGGGCGGCGGCGGTATCCTCTTGCAGCGAGACGGGTTCCCCTACCATCATCTCGAACACTTCCGCGGCCGCCTCGTAGAGGGCACGGCGCCACTCTTCGTTGCGTTGTTCGTACCCGTTGCCTGGCACAGTGGTTGTCACGTCGGGATTCATTTAGTCAGCTCGCAGAAGCGGAACCACGTGCTGCCTCACCTGGTCCGGTGTGAAGGGTTTGCGGATATAGCCCTTGGCTCCCAAGGTCAGGGCCTGTGTGACCTGCGCTTCACCGCCTTCGGTGGTGATCATGACGATGGGAACCCCCTTGGCGTTAGCAGACGCCTGCAGGTTCGTCACGAACTCGAGCCCATCCATCACCGGCATGTTGATGTCGCTCAGGATGAGATCGACCGGGTTGTTGCCGATGACCGCCAGGCCTTCGGCGCCGTTGGATGCCTCAAAGACGGCGCTCAATGTGATGCCCGCCTGGCGCAGACAGCGTTCGACGATCTTTCTCATCACCGATGAGTCGTCAACAATCAGAGCACGAATATTCGCCATGACTATCCTCACAGTGCGGCGTGCGGCTCGCACCGCTGTTTCCTGCTCCCCCTGAATGCTCGGCAGCGCAGAGAGCAGGTACGCTGCCGCAGCTTTCTTATCGGCCCTGGCCGCGAGCGGCATTAGTTTCCATAACACCGCGGTAACCCGGGCGGGCTCCAGGGCCACTAGGGCAACGATCCGGCCAGCGAGTCCGCGGCCGCTAGCGGATGGGGCTCGAGAGTATCGGTGATCCGGACCCCGTAACAGCCGTCAACGCTCACAATCTCGCCCCGCGCGATCACCCGTTCGCCGACCACAACCTCCACCGGTTCCGCCAGCGATTCATCCAGTTCGACGACCGAGCCAGCGGTGAGATCCGCTATCTCTTTGAGCGGCAGCGAGCAGTGACCGAACCGAAGAGTGATCAGAACCTCCACCCCAGCCAGCACACTCAGGTCGGGGGTGCTGTCCTGGGACGGCAAGTCGGGCGCAGCTCGCGGCGGCTCGGGCGCGTCCGGCGCCGGAGCTGCCGGCGCGCTGTCCGCGGCAGCGAGCGAGTTCGTGAGCTCGGGGCTCAAGAGTAACTCGAAAACCAGGGGTGATGGCCTCGAGTCCGAGGTCACCAGGAAGCTGATGTGCTGGCACGGTTCCGCGACCGAGACGGCCTTGTCGAGCTGGATCCACACCTGGTCGAAACTGGCTTCGAGAGCCGTGGTGGCGAGCGCGAACACCTGCCGCAGCAACTCCTCGACCGCTTCGCGCTGCTCCTCGCCGAATTCCGCGGACTCCTGCGGCGGCTCTCCCACGAAGGCGCGCGCGATCATGGCTGCATCTGCCTGGGCCAGCAGCAACCCGGCATTTCCGGAGATCGTGCCCGTGACCAGCAACCCGATGAACGCGGAAGTTTCCGCCGCCAGCGCGGCGGCTTCTTCCGTCCCGACTTGCACCTTCCAATCGGGGCTGAGCGCTTGCGCGAGCACATCCTGCAAGGCATTACGCGCCGCCTCGATGAAGGCGCCGCGCGAAGTGCCGGAGACGGGGGCCGCCGTACTCAGCGTTCCACCTCAGGTTTCTGCTGCAAGGATTGCCCGATTCGCGCCGCCCGTTTCTGTCCGCAACGCACTGGGTAAGCCTCGAACATCTCCCGGCCCGCCAGCAGCAATGCTCCCGGAGTGTTCAGCGGCAGCCGCAAGTTGAAGATCTCCCCGGGGGCCAGCTCCAGCAACCGGACCAGGTTCGTCTTGATCCTGGGGATTCCCATTTCCGCCTGGAACTCGCAATCCATGACTCCCTCGCGCAGGCGCTGCCCGGAGGCGGGAGGCTTCTCGGTGTAGGAGAGATCCTTCGACAACTTGCGGAACAGCGCGCTCGCGGCGGCGGCGGGAAAGATAACGTTGAGCATTCCTTGCGCGTCGTTCATCTTCATCTCGAAACTGATGGCCAAAACCTTCTCGAAGTTGGGCAAAAGGCGTTGCATCTGCGCCGGCTCCTGGCGGGTTTCCAGCTCCATCTGCACGCCCAGCATCTGCCAGACACCCTCCAGCCCGCGGCAGATAATGGTGGCCACCTCCTGCATCAGGTCTTCCTCGATCTGGGTAACCTCGCGGGTGAACAGCTCGCATTTTCCGTTGCCCCCGAGCAGCACATCGATCAGCGGAAAAACGAAGGAATTATCGATCTGCATGGCCGCCCGGGCGTGAAGCTGCCGCAGACGAAAGGAGATCATGTAGGTGACTTCCGGGGTGCGCACCAGGAAGTCTTTGTAGGTCAGTTGTTCCACCGAAACCAGCAGGGTTTGGATGGCCACGGGAAGATAAAATCCCAGCGCTTCGGAGAGGCTGCGGGCAAAGCCCTCGAACATCCCGCTGACGGCCTGCACCAGTTCCCGCGACAATTGTCCCGCTTGGCGGAAGTCGCACGACTGTACGGATATCTCTTCCTTGGGCCCGCTGGAGGTCTGCCCGCGCGCCGCCTGCACGATGGCATCAATTTCTTCCTGGTTCAGGACTCGTTGCATAGAAGCATGCTGTCGGGCCGCAGACAGCCGGAACCGGAATCTGCAACTTCGCTTCCATTGCCGCCGACGGGGGTCTCCATCGCGGCCTGCCTGCGGCTCGCCGATTCAGAGAGTTGCGCACGCTCCGTTGTGCGGCGAAGGGCGGCCGCCACGCCAGCCTTGCGGTTCTTAAGCAATCATTAGAGAAGCCCCCGGAGTGGCCGGCGAGGCGCTCAACTCCTGCTCCGGAGAACTAACTGCCGACTAATGTCATGGGAAACTAAAGTTATCGGTGCGAGTGGCCGATGGGTAAGGCGGAGCCGCGCATCTGTCCGGGGAAGATCGATGTCTGACTTTTCGATATCACGCCTGGGACCCATCACCAAGTCTGGAGATGGATCCGTCCAGCCATCGCAGCGGGAGGCCGGGAGACACCGGCGCCAGCGTCCGTATCCCGATGAGCTTGAGCCGTCTGACGACGGCGAGACCAGCGAAGAAGAGAAGCATGACCTGGACCGGCTGGCCTGAGCTTCCGCCACAACATTTTCTCAGACAAAAAAAGGAGCAGTGAACCGCGGGCGATAGTCCCGGGTCACCGCTCCTGTGATGAGCCGCCTAGGCTGCTCCTGCGGCAGCCATTGCCGCCGGCTTTGCAACGGTCTCCTCGCGCGCGGTGGGCACCTTCATCCGCCGCAAAACGAAGAACGCGAGCACGGCCGCGATCAGGTCGAACGCAATCGCGATGCCGAAAACACCCACCCATCCGATCTTCGGCATGGTGAACTTAGCGGCGAAGGGAGTCCAAATCGTGCGCACCACGGTGAGGGCGATGCCGTAGAGGATCAGCGCCCCGGCCACCGTGAGCAGAATGCTCTTGGCGGTTCGACCCAGTTGCAGGCGAAGCGCCGTGGGAGCGAGGAAGAGAGTGAACAGCACCACCACGCCGCCCAGCAGGAGCAGGATGTCGGCGCGGAAGTCGAAGGCCTTGCCCAAAGCCAGCGCGGCCCCGATCGGCACGAAGACGGAGGCGGTACCCTTGGCCGTGTAAAGGAAGCCGTAGTTCGTGGTAGCGTACTTGCGGCCGAAGAAGTCCCCGCAGGTGGCCGGAAACAGCGAGAAGATCTCACCCCAACCGAAGAAGGTGAAGGCGCTGAAGACGACGAAGAGCAAGGGGTGATTGGCGAAGTGGATGAGCACGTAGATAGCCACTGCTTCGAGGCCGAAAGCGGTGGCCATCGTCTTCTCACGGCCGATGTGGTCGGAGACCCACCCCCAGAACGGCCGGCAAAGCCCGTTCACCAGCCGGTCCGCGGAGAGGGCGAACTGGAGCGCGGGCAAGGTAATAAATAGGAAGGTGACGCGGATCTTGTCCACCTTGAAGTCGATCGCCATTGGGGCGAGCTGGGCAATGGCCATCAAGCCCCCCGTAGCGACCAGCGCCATCATCAGATACATGAGCCAGAACTGCGGCGTGGAGGCCATCTGGCCGGGAGTGGAGTCCAAGGCAGCCTGGCGCTTCTTCACCTCTGGGGCGCCCCGTTCCTTCCACGATCCCGGCAACCAGCCCGCGGGCGGAGACTTGAGAAATAGTGCAGCGATGATGACCACGACGCCCTGGAGGATGCCCCAGAAGATGAAGGCGTGCTGGTATCCCCTCGCGTTAATCATATTGGCTATGGGAGACACCGTGAAGGCGGAGCCGGCGCCGAAGCCTGCCGCGGTCAATCCCGCCGCCAGCCCGCGGTGGTCGGGGAACCACTTCAGGGCGCTGCCGACCGCGGTGCCGTACACAACCCCGGCGCCCAGTCCGCAGAAGGCGTAGGAAACGTAGAGAGCGGTTAACGACTCCGCTCTTCCGCTTAAAACCCAGCCCAGCCCCGCGAGGATGCCAGCGAGCATGACGAGGAGCTTGGGTCCGAACTTGTCGACCAACCAGCCCTCGAAGGGGACGAGCCAAGTCTCGAGGAGAACGAAGACGGTGAAGGTGACCTGGATAACAGCCAGCTCTTGCCGCAGGTGCTTCATCAGCGGTGGTACGAAGAGCGTCCAACCGTACTGGAAGTTGGCCACCGCCACCATGCTGAGCACACTGAAAAAGAGAATGAGCCAGCGGTTGTCGAGGAAAGACTGGGATTTCTTTGTTGAAAGAACAGTCGGGACGGACGTAGCCATGGGCACCCTCCTGGGTGGCTTTCTATCTAGAGGCTCCCTGCCTTGCCACTCCTTCCAGCCGACTTACGAAACCTTCAAGAAGAAAAACCGCCCTCCCTGGTTGGGGAGGGCGGTGCCTGTCAGCCTTCGAGGTCCTTCAGGAGTGGGATCACGCCGGGAACCAGCCATTTTTCCCACATCTCATCAATTTTGTTTTGGAAGTACTCGATATCTTCCTCGGTGAAGTGTGCGAATCTGCCTTGCTTGAGCAGGTAATCGCGCACCGGCAGGCGTTTGAGCTTGCCGTTGGCGATCTGTTCGGTCTTGCCGTACAGCTTGAGCCTGCCTTCGATAACCTCGTAGAGAGGCCAGATGCCCGTGTTCACCGCCAGCTCACCCAACTCGTGCGCGATGTAGGGATCGAAATCCCATCCCTTCGGGCACGGGTTCAGGCAGTGGATGAACGTCGGCCCGCCGATGGTGAGGGCGCGGCGCACGCAGTTCATCGCCTGCAGGGCGTAGGACGTGGAGATGGTGCCCACGTACTTGACGGTGGGGTGCCCCGCGATCATCAGCGGCGCCACGTTCTTTTTCCAGCGGTGGTGCATGATGCGCGTTACCTTCCCCGGCGTACTGAACGAGGTGTTGACGCCATAGGGCGACGTCCCCGAGATCTGGATGTCGGTGTTGGCGTACGACTCGTTGTCGTACATCAGGATCAGCAGGTTGTAGTCGGGATGAGTCATCGTGGCCGAGATGGCGCCCAGGCCCATATCGGCGCCGCCGCCATCGCCGCAGAAGGCGATGACGTTGATGGGCTCATCCTTCATTGCGCCCTTGCGCATCTGCGCGCGGAAGGCTGCCGCCGCGCCCAGAGCCGCCGAGCCGGCGCTGCCCAGTTGTGTGTGCATCCACGGCACGCCCCAGGGGGTGGAGTAGTACGAGGTGTTAGCCACGTACATGCACCCGGTGCTGCCCAGGATGATGGTCCGGGGACCGGCGGCCTTGGCCAGCAGCTTCATCATCTGCGCCGATTCGCAGCCCTGACAGGTGCGGTGGCCGGACGAGTAATACTCCTCATGCGGGACCTTCTTGACTCCCTTGAAGGATTCCAGGTCCTGCGTTGGCTTGGTATCTATGAATGTGCTCATGTTGTGCTTGTCCTTTCCGGCGCGTTACCCACGCAGCCCGATCCATTGCGTCAAGGGTTGCGATTTCCCCTTGCCCGCTTCCAAGGTGATCTCGGCCATCTTCTCGACATCCGGCAGCGTGACTTCGCGTCCACCCAGACCGCAAATGAAGCCCAGCACCGGCGGCTTCGCGCCATCGCCCGGATACAGGGCGGAGCGCACTTCGGTAGCCACCACGCCGCTGAGGTGCGGTGAGCCGAAGGAGAAGTCGCGATCGATGACTCCGACAGCCTTGAAGCGCCGGAGGGTTTTGGCCAGCTCTTCGCCGGCGAAGGGACGGAACCAGCGCAGGCGCACGAACCCGACTTTCAGGCCTTGTTCGCGCAGCTTGCGGATGGTGACCCTCACCGGAGTGGACATGGTTCCCATCCCCAGCAATACAACGTC
>Ga0209517_10000692_pt1 | contig 56216 bp, 60 predicted proteins | sample PeaSoiMetSII2010_FD_187695 | JGI IMG/M metagenome (GOLD analysis project Ga0209517, IMG submission 187695) | Peat soil microbial communities from Weissenstadt, Germany - SII-2010 (SPAdes) (version 2) | ecosystem: Environmental > Terrestrial > Soil > Wetlands > Peat | place: Germany...
CGTGACCATAGGGGGCTGCGACAAGACGCAGCCCGCCTCTGCGATGGCGCTGGCGCGCGTCAACCTCCCCGGGGTCTACCTCTACGGTGGGAGCATCCCACCCGGCGAATGGAACGGGAAGGAAGTCACGATCCAGGACGTCTTCGAGGCGATGGGTCAGGTCTCCAGGGGGACCATGACCGTCGCGCAGCTGAAGGACCTGGAATGCAACGCGTGCCCCACCTACGGGGCCTGCGGGGGGATGTTCACGGCGAACACGATGGCCTCCGCGCTCGAGGCAATCGGCATCACGGTCCCGAACAGCGCCGCCCCAATCGCCCCCAGCGAGACGCGGAAGAAGGTCGCCTACGAGAGCGGATGGGCGGCGGTGAAGGCGCTTGAGAGCAACACGCGCCCTCGCGACATCCTGACGAGGGACGCGTTCGAGAACGCGATCGCCGTCGTCGCCGGGATGGGCGGAAGCACGAATGCGGTCCTTCACCTCCTCGCCATCGCATACGAGGCAGGAGTGAAGCTCACGCTCGACGACATAGACAGACTGGGCGCCAACGTCCCCGAGCTGGCAGACCTGCGCCCAGCCGGGAAGTACGTTATGTCTGACGTCGACCGCGTGGGCGGGGTGAAGCTCGTCATGAAGCAGCTCCTCGACGCAGGCATGCTTCACGGCGACTCGCGGACGGTCACAGGAGAGAGCCTCTCCGAGAGACTGACGGGCGTGAAGCTCCCCTCGGGGCAGGACGTCATCCACCCCATCTCGAACCCCGTGAGGAAGTCGGGAGGGTTCGCGATACTGAGGGGGAACCTCGCCACGGAGGGAGGGGTGCTCAAGACCGCGGGCTCCACGAGGAACTTGCACCGCGGCCCCGCGAAGGTCTTCAACAGAGAGGAAGATGCGCGCCAGGCGATAATCGAGAAGAAGATAAAGCCGGGCGACGTTGTCATAGTCCGCTACGAGGGTCCCAAGGGCGGGCCTGGGATGCGCGAGATGCTGGTCGTCACGGCCGCCTTGGTGGGCCAGGGCCTGAAGGACTCGGTCGCGCTCCTGACTGACGGGAGGTTCTCCGGCGCCACGCACGGGTTCATGGTCGGCCACATAGCTCCAGAGGCCCAGGTGGGAGGGACAATCGGGCTCCTGAAGGACGGCGACATGATATCCATCGACGTGGCGAAGAGGTCGCTCAAAGTGGAGGTCTCCGCCAAGGAGCTCGCCGTGAGGAGGAAGGCCTGGAAGCCTCGCCCGATAAAATACAAGCACGGGGTCTTCGCCAAGTACGCGGAACTGGTAGGCTCGTCGTCTAAAGGAGCCGTGTGCATGGTGCCCGGCGAGACGGCTGCCTTCTGACTCGAAACGTAGTTAGGTAAGCAAGGAAAAAGGCCTGTTGATACCAGCAGATGTCCGGCACCCCCGAGGCGAGTCTCACTGACAGCGGCGCCAGTGGCGACCAGGGCAACGTCTTCCAGAGGCTCTTCTCGCCTCCCCTCCTGAAGGCCCTCGAGGAGAGGGGGTTCTCCTCGCCCACAGACCCGCAGATGAAGCTCGTCCCCCTCGTCGCGGACGGCCGCAACGCTCTGCTGATGGCGCCCACCGGGACGGGGAAGACCGAGGCGGCCTTCCTCCCGATCCTCGACAACATGATCAGGAACGGCCTAGCGCGGACCCCCGGGATCAAGCTCCTCTACATCACGCCGCTTAGGGCCCTCAACAGGGACATGCTGGAGAGGATGCAGTGGTGGTGCAAGAGGTTCGACGTCAGGCTCGGGGTGAGGCACGGGGACACCGGCGCCGCTGAGAGGGCGGGGCAGAGCATGGTCCCCCCGGACATACTCATCACGACGCCCGAGACGCTCCAGGCCCTCCTCACCGGGAGGAGGATCAGGGAGGGGTTGACCAAGCTGAAGTGGGTGGTAGTGGACGAGATCCACGAGCTCGCGGAGGACAAGAGGGGGAGCCAGCTCTCTATCGCGCTCGAGAGGCTGCGGCGCGCCGTGGGGCGGGACTTCCAACTCGTCGGGCTCTCGGCCACGATAGGCTCTCCCGAGACCATAGGCAGGTTCCTCGTCGGGGAGGGGAGGGACTGCGAGATCGTCAGGGTGCCGGTGGAGAAGATGCTCCAGCTCTCAGTGGTCAGGCCGCAAGCCGCGCCCGAGGACGTCGCGCTGGCGGAGAGCATCTTCACATTCCCCGAGGTGGCCGCAAGGCTCAGGACGATCCGGGACACGGTCGACCAAAACAGATCGACGCTGATCTTCACGAACACCAGGTCTGAGGCGGAGGCGCTGGCGAACAGGTTCAGGGTCTGGAACGAGAGGCTGCCCATAGGGATCCACCACAGCTCCCTCTCGAGGGCCACCAGGGAGGCGACCGAGAGGAGCCTCAGGGAGGGGAAGCTCTCTGGAGTGATATGCACCAGCAGCCTCGAGCTCGGCATCGACATCGGCTTCCTCGACTGCGTCATCCAGTACAACTCGCCGCGCCAGGTCTCGAGGCTCATCCAGCGCATAGGCAGGGCGGGGCACTCCATCGGGCAAATCTCGAAGGGGATGATAATCACGCAGGACTCGGACGACACGCTAGAGGCGATGGTCCTCTGCAGGAAGTCGCTCCGCGGCGAGCTAGAGCCGCTTCTCCCCTTCCGCAACGCGAGCGACGCCGCCATCCACCAGATAGCGGGCCTCCTCATCGAGTCGAGCTCGTGGAGGCTCGAGGACATCTACTCTCTCTTCAGGAGGACGTACCCATACTCCACTCTCAGCATCGAGACGATGAAGAACTATCTCGTCTACATGCGGGACAGGTACCCTCGCCTACTCTTCTTCACCGAGAACGACGGGATAGTCAAGCGCGCGAAGGACTTCAAGCCGCTCTTCGAGTTCTACTTCGAGAACCTCTCCATGATACCCGACGAGAAGCAGTACGTCGTAATCGCGGAGGGCGACAGGGCGATAGGGGTCCTCGACGAGGCCTTCGTCTCGGAGTACGGGGAGATCGGCGTCAAGTTCGTGGAGGCGGGGAGGTGCTGGAAGATACTCGAGCTCTACGGGAACAAGGTCTACGTCGCCCCGGAGGAGGACCCGACGGGGGCGGTCCCGAGCTGGGTGGGCGACGAGATCCCGGTCCCCCTCCCGGTGGCTCTCGAGGTAGGGGCGATCAGGAGGGAGTACGCGGAGGCGCTGGCCGGCGAGGGGCGAGGAGAGCAGTCCGTCATCGAGTCCTTGCGCGAGCGCTACCCCGTGGACGCGGGCGCGATAACGCAATCCCTGAGCGAGGTCAAGGAGCAGGTCTCGCTAGGGCTCGCAATCCCCTCGGACAAGCTAATGACGATAGAGAAGTGGGACAAGTACGTGGTTATCCAGGGGACCTTCGGACACAAGGTGAACAGGCTCCTCGCCCGCGTGGTGGCGCACGTCCTCTCTGAGCGGATGGGGCAGTCCGTCGCCGTCCACCAGGACCCCTACAGGATAATCCTGGAGGTCGACTCGTCTCCCCGGCTGGTGGAGGCCGTCATCCGAGAGCTCGCGGGCAAGGACGTGAGGGAGCTCGCACGCGCGGCCGTGGAGCGGTCGGGGATATTCAAGCGACGGCTGATACACGTCGCCAAGAAGTGCGGCGCCATCGCGAAGGAGGCGGACTTCGCCAGCGTCTCTATCTCCGGCCTGATGGAGGCGCTCAGGGGGACGCCTGTCTACGAGGAGGCGCTGAGCGTCATCTTCCACGACGACTTCGACGTGGCGGCCGCGGAGTCCATCGTCTCGCAGATCCAGCGCAACGAGATCGAGATCGCGATACTCGAGCCCGAGGGAGCCCCCTCGCCAATCGCGAGGATAGGGCTGGAGGAGGTGAGCAGGAGGGGAGAGATCGTCTCGCCGGAGAGGCTCAGGGCGATAATCCGCCAGTCCACCGAGGCGAGGATCCGGGAGAGCTTCCTGGTCGCGGCGTGCACCAACTGCTGGGAGTACGTCGAGCTCAGGAGAGTGGGCGACGGCGCGCCCGAGAGGTGCCCCAGGTGCGGCAGGAAGGACACCATCGGGTTCACGACCGAGTCCTACGAGACGGTCTTCGGCGCGACGCTCAAGGCGAGGAGCAGGCTCCAGATGCACGGCAAGGCGCTCAAGGTGCTCGAGATCCTGAAGAGGTCGGCGCAGGTCAGGAACGAGTTCGGGGACGAGGCGCTCTACGTGATCGCCGGGAGGGGCATCAGGCTCTCGGAGGCGCCGGCGCTCCTGAAGAAGAGGAAGGAGACCGGCATGGACCTCATCGACTGCGTGATAGAGGGCGAGAGGGAGGCCCTTAAGCGCCGGTATTTCGTTAGCCAGACGTAGTGAGCGCAAAGGCGTCTATGTCCGACGGAACTGTCAATGCGTCGGAAGCCAAGAGAAGGCAGAAGCGGGACTCCGTCACCGAGGCCGTCAGGTCGCCGTTGGAGAACATCTCAAGTTGAAGGAATCGAGATAGTGGCCAGGAAGAGGCTCACCCGCAGACAAAAAGGCCTGGAGACCAGAAGGAAGATTCTCGGACTCGTGGGGGTGGGGTTCATCGTATGGATCATAGTCGCATACGAGATTCCGCTGACGACCTACGGCTCGTTGTTCGGGACGCGGAAGGTGACCATTGACGGAGTCTACACGCTCCATATACTAGGCCTTCCTCCCGTGAAATACTCCGCGGACATCGGCTACTCGGTTGACGGAGATTTCTCCGTCGGAACGGGCAACCCGATATACATGAAGGCCACGGTCTACGACGTGAACAGGTCCGATTTCGGGACGCTCTTCGAGGGTATTGACCTCCTTTTCCAAACGGTCCCGTTCGGGAGCGGAGGGCACGCGCTCCTACCATATTTCCACCAGACGGGCACTGGAACTTGGACGGCTGAGGGACAAGTTGCGTTTGACAATCAAATCAACTACACCGGTCCAGTCCTGCTCCCCACCACCGTGCCGAACAACGTCAGTCTGACGAACATCGACTCCGAGATCGTCAGCCAAGTGAAGGCCTACAACTATTCCTTCCCCCAATTGCAACCTCTATCCTACACGAGCACACTCTCTAACAATGAATCCGCCCTCAGGTATGGAGCGATGGGCTCGGCCATCGTTCTCGTACTCCTCATTCCCGTCTTGGCTGGAGTACTCCTACCCGCGAAAAAACCAGAAGACACCTCATTGACTGCGTGAGAGAGGGCGAGAGGGAGGCCCTTAAGCGCAGATACTTCGTCAGTTGGACTTGGCTCGCGGTAAGATTCAGGAAGAATGCTCCAAAGGGAATAATATCATCCGGCAACCCTTGACTCGTCTGATGCTGATTGAAGAAGAAAGAGTGGGAATTCGTCGTTGTCCAGGCGCTGATCACGGCAGCAGTGCTCTTCCTCGTGTCGCTTCCGATAGAATACGCGCACCTCTCCAATGACTCGACTCTCATAGTCCCCCCGCCTGCTCCGTCTTCGTGCACCAGCCAACTTGACCTTTGGGGTCCAAATTATGGCTACGGTAGCGACAACGCTTCTTCCTCTACCGTCCCGGTGCTGCTCATGGAGCCGAAGGCGACTGGATTCATTTGTGTAATCTACAAGTCGGTGAGCAACGGAGGCGTCATGCCGAATGCGACGGGAATCGATGGGTATCTCCAAGGCTTTCACATCTTCAAGAGTCAATGCGCGACTGAGAGTGGTGGGATAGGTTGCAGTTACCGTCAGTCTGACTCATTTGAAACGAGTGGGTACAAACTGGACTCCACTACGCCATTCATCAGCAACTCAACTTCCATTTACGTTGGAGTGGTCTATTCGGTGACCGCCTTGAGCAACGCGACAGGCTTCTACACCGATTCAGCACCAAGGCCAGGCTGCGGAGGCCTGCCCATGGCGGTCGGTTATTCCGCTTCTCAGCTGAAGTCGAGCGACTTCACTGGCTTCTTTAGCGTCAGTTGCCCCTATTCTCCGTTCGAACCCGTAGAAGTCGGAGTAATCGGAATCCAGGTGACGGACCTAGTCTTTCCCAACTAGGGCGGGGGCTATTTCTTTGAGGCCGTCTGGGTCCCTTGCGCGAGTATCAGGGTCATCAGCGACCTCTCGTCGATCTCCGCCCTCGTCCTCCACCCTATGCGGATTAGGTCCTTGTCGTCCTGGTCTAGATAGCCGCGCTTGATGTATCTGTCGACGGAATAGTCTATCCTCCAGCGCGGGAACTTCCCCTTGAGGAAGCTCTCGAGCTCCTTCCTCGAGATCCTGCCCTGCTTGGAGTTGACCAGGGCGATGGTCGCGGCCAGGACCGCGAGGTCGTCTATCCTGAACCCGGCGGTCTCCGCCTCGGTGAGGGTCGGCGGGTCCCTGAACCTGAGGAGGAAGCGAGTCGAGTCGTCGGTCCCTTCGGGGCCGGGGACGAGGTGCACCTCGAGGCCCAGGGGCTTCAGGTCGTCGGAGAGGACCTCGAGGATCTTCTTGTAGTCCTTCCCAAGGTATCTTCGCATCTCCCAGCCCTTCACGCCGGGGTTCCTTCCGCGCTGCAGTATCAGGACTTGGAATGCCCTCCTCGTCTTGCGGTCGAGGGAGGCCCTCTCCGCGGCTGCCTCGGTCGGGGGGTTCGGTGCGGCAGGCGGGTTCGGGGTGTCGCTCATCTTACCACTATCGCCACCGACTTGGTCTCGTCGTCGGGCTTGCCCTGAATCACCGAGATGAATATCTGGTCCGTGAGCGGGTCGGTCCTCAGGGTCGCCCTCCCCTCGGTGACGACGAACGCGACGAGGTACCCCCGCAGGGCCGTCTCCTCCGGGTCGCTTCCCTTTATGAAATCCCGGTAGTCGATCTCCTTCCCGTTGCTCCTCTCGACGAGCTCCTTGTTGATCGCGTTGAGCCTCGCCTCGAACTCCTCCTTGGTGAAGATGCTCAGCGACTCGAGCTCCTCGAGGCCGATCATCCCGGTCTGTTGCCCGTAGGTCCCGAACTGGTCCTTGAACCTCTCGCTGAACGGGACGAGCTCCCGCCAGTAGACGAAGGCCTTCTCGAGCCCCCTCGGGGTGAGCTGGTCGAGCTGCGCTATGGGGTGCCAGCACTTTGCGAAGCTCTCCGCGAGCTCCTCCTTGGAGATCAGCTGGATCTTGAGCTCGAGGAGGAGGGGGTCTATGTAGAGAGCCGATGCCCTGTGCTTGATCCATTGGTCTTGGAGCTTGACTATGGCGACGAGCTGCTGCATGGCCTCCGAGTCCTTGAGCATCACATCGATGACTCCCCAGTCCGGCAGGTGCCTCTTGAGGACGAGGAGCTTCTCCCTGATGTCGACCTCGAACGGGTTGACGCTCGACGACTGGATGTTGCGGCAGAGCTCGATGAGCCTGAGGACGTCCTCGAGCTTCTTGTCGCGCTCCCTATCTTCCGGCGCTGTTGGAATACTCCTTCACCTGAGAGGAACCGTGGACGGACTGGACTGTGATGACGTGGGCGGTCCTGTCCGCGACGGAGATTATCGACGGCGTTATCACGATGTGCTGGGAGTTGGGGTTCCTCTTTCCCTGGGCGAGTATCATCTTGAAGATCGCCTCCCTGTTGCGGGGGTCCATGTGGATGTCGAACTCGTCCATCGCCCGCAGGGGCGAGATTATCCTGCTCTGGAGCGAGAGCATGAACGCGACTAGGGCGACGGACCGCTCGCCTCCGCTCTGGGTGTAGGGGTCTAGTATCGACGGCTCGGCGCCTTTGAAGCCGACGAGGAGCTGGAGCCCCGCTTCGGCGACCGACCCTCCGTCGTCGAGCCTGATCGCCCCCGTCGCCCCGACGGTCGAGAGGACCTGCTGGTAGATGGGCGCGACCTCGTCGATCAGGTTCTGGACGGCGTTCTTCCAGGCCTTCTTCCTCTCTTCCAATTCCTTGAGCATCAGCTTCTTGTTGTCCTGGAGCTCCTGGAGCTTGCCCTTCAGCCCCTCGAGGTTCCCCGTGTAGTCCCTGTAGATCTTTTCGGCGTCGTCCGGCAGGTCCTGTAGCTTCTGGAGCTGGGCCGAGACTAGCTTGAGCTCCTCGGAGACCTCGTAGGGGGCCCTCTGCGTGATTATCCTCTCGCCCGCCCTGTCCAGGTCGGGCTTCATCGCGTCGAGCTCTCCCCTGATGTCCCTCTCCGACCTCTCGAGCTCCCGTATCTCAGACTCCGTCACCTTGGTCCTATACTCGAGGACCTCGAACCTCACCCGCTGCGAGATGTAATCGTCGGTGACCTTCCTTATCGCGTCCTCGACGCTCCCGACCTCCGCCTGGAGGGACGCGACCTCCCGGTCGAGCTCGGTCTTCTTCCTGGCCGCTTCCTCCGAGTCCCCGCCGGACTTGTTCGACGCGAACTCGATGAACTCCTGGACGCGCTTTGACCTCTTGGCGTCGAGCGCCCCGCCCGGTGCGCTGAGCAGCCCCTCGAGGTCGCGGTTGAGCGTCTCGAGCTCCTCCCGGAGCCCCTTCATCGCGTCGCGGGCGGCCTCGCGCCCGGCGCGCTCCCTCTCCGCCCTGATGAGCGCCCCGTACAGCTTGCTGACCTCGACCTGCCTCTCGCCGAGGGCCGTCCGGTGCCCCTCCGCCTCGCTGCCCGCCTTCTTCTGCTGCTCCCTGAGGTCCGCGAGCGACTCGCGCTTCGCTTCGAGCCTCTCCTTGATCGAGGCCAGGGAGCGCGAGAGCTTCCCCTCCTGCGCCCAGAGCAGCTCCCGCTCGAGTAGCGTCCTGTGCTCCTGGAGCCTCTTCTTCTCGAGGAACCTGTCGTAGATCTGCTTCCAGTACTCTATGGTCTGGTTCGCGTTGTCGATGAGCTGGACGAGGGAGCCCTCCTCGCTGACCATGCCGTTCAGGTCGGCCTCAGCCGCGAGTATCCTCTCCCTGTATTCTCGGAACCCCACCGCCTCCTCTACCATCGCGAGGCGCTGCTCCTGGGAGATCGCGCCCAGCTCCTCGATCATCCCCTGGTGCATGATGATCAGCAGGTTGTCGGGGTTTATCCCGAACTCGCGGAGGAGCCTAACGACCTCGCTCTTGTCTATCTCCTTGTAGTCGGCCTCATACCAGTAGGAGCCGTCCTTGCGGAGGTAGCGTGATAGCATGAAGGTGTCCGCCTTCGAGTAGGGGATGGGCCTCTTCCCCTCCCTCACCCTGTTGTCGAAGATCAGCGAGACCCTCGCGATGTCCTTCCCCCTCCTGATGAGGTCGCTGAGCTTCCTCGAGCGCTCTGTGTAGGCCTGCCCGAACGCCACTGAGATGGCGAGGAGGATGGAGGACTTGCCCGCGCCGTTGGGGCCGACTATCAGGTTGAGGCCCTGGTTGAGCGGGATCCTTGCATATTCGTAGCTCATGAAGTTCTCAAGGATTATCTCCTTGATGGGCGGAGAGAATGCCCTCTCCTGCTCTGTCGACATCTCCTCAAAAGGTCCGGACAACTATACGAAACGTCCCAATGCCTAACAGTATTTTAGGCCTGTGGTATAAAAACGGCCGAAAATCGTCACTGACTCATGGTGAACGCCAAGGACGTGGAGTTCGAGATTGCGACCCCGCTCGTAGCAGTCGCGAACACGACCGAATCATATGTTCCCGGAGCAAGTTCGTATATGACTAGCTCCCCGGTGGCGTTTGCGCCTGGCGACAGTTGCATAGTGGCGGCCCCGATTCCTACTGTTTGACCGATGCTATTATGGACGACCCAAAACACTATTCCAAGGACAGATACGTTGAGGTTGTTCCGGTAATTTACATACACCTCTCCTGGCGCCGTGGGGCAACATTTTGGATGCGCGTTCGCGCAGAATGTCCGCGGGTTTACCTGAGTAAACACATTTGTCCCTCCGACGAAGGTCGAAGCAGAGGCAGGCATCGCGTCGACGTTATAGAGCAAGAGCCAGGCAGCGCAAAGAACGATTGAGACCCGTAACTGCAGCTTCAGCTTCAGACCGAATAGGGGCGACTTGCTCAAGAGTCTTTTGGAGCATTGCTCCGTGCGGAATTCTTCCGGGCGGGCTTGTTGAGCGCTATCGAAAAAGAGAATCCTCTTTGAAACCGGCAGGGGATTTCTCAGGGATGAAATCCGTGACATCGAGAACGACCTGCGATTAGCTTTTGAAGCAGCCTGAAAGGCTCCCTGCGTCTTGGTCCTTGCAGCTAAGGTCTTCGTGGTCGCCGAGGAGCGGAACCTGCCGCTCGTCGCCTCGAAGCTGAAGGACTTCAAGCTCGAGCAGGAGGTCAGGATTGAGGGGGACAGCTTCAGCCTCCTCTCCGAGATTACGGACCTGGACATCTCGAAAGAGTCCCTCGAGGGGACCTTCGCCTTCGACACAGTCTTCCAGGTGAAGCAGCACGGGAAGATGGTCTCCATCGTGAGGACCTACGAGGCGCCATTCATGTTCGACCTGTTCGGGAACAACCTCTTCCTCAGCATCTTCGACAAGAAAAGCCGCGCGAACAACATCGCAAACGAGATGAGCAAGGCCCTCTTCATGAGCCTGGGCCAGATAGTGGAGGGAAGGATCCAGCCCGAGACCCTCAAGAGGTTCCACGAGGAGAACTTCGAGATGACGAAGATACTCTTCTTCGACGACGTCGACATTCCCAACATCTCCAAGCTCTCCCTCTACGGGGAGGGGCTCGGCACCACCAACCTTTACAACGACTACCTCACGCACGGCAAGATCTGGTACGCTGTGGTTAAGTCACAGAAGTACGGCTACGTCGTAGGGGTGACCAGGAATTGCGTGGTCACGGTCTTCAGCAGGACAGAGCTTCCAGACTTCAAGCGATACGTCAGGAACGAGATTCTCCCGCTGATAAGCTGAGGGATGCGGAGTTTCGGGACGGAATCCTCATCTCCGAGCACTTAGTTTGCGAAAATTGTCAGGTTTTTAAGGACGGAAGCCCCGGTGAAGTGACGTGGCTCAGGGTCTTCTGGCAGCATACTCGTTGGCCCTGTTCGGGATCTCGATAGCGACTTGGCTCTTCGCCTTCGAGACCAGAAAGACGTTCAAAGGCGGTATCTTCTGGAACGGGTGGCGTTTCATAGCGACGTCTCTGCTGTTGCTTGGTGCGAATCAGATTGTGGTGTTATTCGAAGCGATCTATGGATTCTCCGACACTAGTGCGGCGGTCGATGAGAGCTTCGTCGCGGCCGGTGCGCTCATGCTCTTGGCGGGCTTTTACCTCTTCTACAAGGCATGGAACCCAAGAGCTCTGCGAGCAGGCAGTTGACCGTCCTTGGCACTGCCTGACCAGAAGGGCTTCGGCGCCGAGGTGAGGGCCGCATTGAGCGACATTGTGGGTGACTCGGGAGCGAGCGCGATCCTGTTCTACCTGGGGGAGCCCGATCCCAAGACATTCGAGGCCAAACTTGCGGCGATAATGGGTGAGGGAGCCGCGAAGCTCGTCATGCAGGACCTTCAGAGACGCAAGGGGGAAGTCCCCTCGCCTCACAAGCACCGGTGGTTCTGAAGGCGCTCGACGGGCACATGGCTGCCTCGATTCTCTTGGCTGTCCGGGCTGGGCCTGCCATCGCTCCTCTCGTAGACGCGGTTGCTCGACCCGGGAAGGATTAAAGTCCGAGAGGTTGCTCGCTTCCAGCATTGCTAAAGGTCGTCCAGGACGAGTCCGCGCTGATACACAGGGAGGGAGACGTAGCCACCCTTCTGGTCTCCGACCTCCACCTCGGGCTCGAGAAGGAGATGGCCTCCAAGGGGTTCAGGATCCCGCCCTACTCGCAGAAGATGCTCGACAGGATGAACTCGATGGCCGAAAGGAACAGGCTCAATCGTGTCATAGTCGTGGGGGACGTCAAGCACTCGATAGGGAAGGTCCAGGACATCGACTGGGGGATAATACCCTGGTTCTTCGGCACCCTCCTCGACATCTTCCAGGCGGTGGAGGTGGTCCCAGGAAACCACGACGGTCTGATCAAGACCCTCCTCCCAAGCCGGGTGAAGCTCCACCCAGCGGAAGGGACCGTCATCGGGCAGCGCAGAAAGGTCGGGGTCGCGCATGGGCACTCGTGGCCGTCTCAGGAGGTGATAGCCTCGAGGACAATCGTGATGGGGCACTCACACTTCCGATATGAGATGAGGGACAAGTTCGGGGGGAGGAGCAAGGAGGCCGTCTGGCTCTTCGCGACCTATGACGTCGCGGACCTGCTCGCGAAGGCGGGGCACCCGCCCGTCAAGAAGGGCGAGGGCAAGCTCATCGTGATGCCCCCCTTCAACAACCTCGTCGGCGGGCAGGCGATAAACGCCAAGGGCGGGTTCGACTTTGGGCCCATCCTCTCGTCGGGGTCATTCAGGCTGAGCGACGCCGACATCTTCCTTCTGGACGGGACGCGCGTCGGATAGGGCGCTGCGCTAGACGCCGGCGGCCTTCCTGATGCGCTGCTCGAGGGGAGCCTCCTGCATGGTCCCTACGACCGCGTCGACCGGCCTCCCGTTCCTGAACAGCATGAATGTGGGGATCGACTGGACCTCGTACCTCGTGGCAATCCTCGAGTGCTCGTCGACGTTGAGCTTCCCGAAGTTCACGGCTCCGCCGAGCTTCGCAGCGAGGCGCTCGACCACAGGCTCCATCGTCCTGCAAGGGCCGCACCAGACCGCCCAGAAGTCGACGAAGGTGACCTTCGGGCCGTTGACCAGCTTGTCGAAGTTCGCCTCGGTCAGCTCGACGACGTGGCCGTGCATCGCTTGGGACTGCTCGGCGACCAGCCTCCTAGACTTCTCTGCAAGAATCTTATCGAGTTCTGAATCGGACAACGCTCGTGCAGAGAAGCGAAAAGCGTATTTTAAGATTCTCGAGATGATCAGCTGACTTGACCGGGGCGAGCTTCCTCGATTCGCTCACCAAGAGGCTCACGGGCGAGGAGCCAGCACCCCTCGTCCCGAAGGAGAGCGCCGGCGTCGCCGTAATATTCCGCGACCTCGGTGATGGAGAAGAGGTCCTCCTCATCAGGAGGGCCGAGAGAGAGGGAGACCCCTGGTCAGGTCAGGTTGCCTTCCCCGGGGGGATGGTCAACGCGATGGACGGGAGCTTCGAGGAGACCGCCAGGAGGGAGGCGTCCGAGGAGGTGGGAATCGACCTCTCTTCAAAGGCCGCGGCCTTTCTCGGATACATGTGCGAGCTGAAGGCGAAGACGAGGGACGTGCTGGTGGTCCCGTCCGTCTTCAAGCTGGCCGCCCCCGCGACAGTCACCCTGAACAGGGAGGTGGCATCATACGAATGGGTGCCCGTGGGAAGCTTGGCGAGGAAGGAAGCCCGCTCGACGCACGTCCTCCGGAGGAAGGGGGCGGAGGTCGCGTTCCCGTCAATCGTCCACAACGGGATGGTCATCTGGGGGCTGACCGAGAGGATACTCTCGGTCATTATCCAAGACCGAGCGGAGGGAGATGACCGGCTGCTCGGGGAAATCGGGCGCTACTAGCTAGATCCCTAGCGCCAGCCGCAGGCCCTTGTAGCGGTTCCGGATCGTGACTTCCGTGACGCCCGCAGCGTCGGCGATGTCCCTCTGGGTCATGTTCTCGCCCTCGAGGATGCACGCGACGTAGAGCGCCGACGCAGATATCCCCATGGGGTCCTTCCCGGCTGAGATCCGAGCCTGCTCCGCCCTGAGGAGTATCTCCCGCGCCCTCCTCTGGGTCTTGCCGCTCACGTTGGCCCTGGAGGCGATCTTCGACATGCACTTCATGGGGTCGACCACCGGCATCTGGATGTCCATCTCCTTGAGCAGGAGCCTGTAGGACCTGGCGAGGTCCTTCTTCTTGATGAAGCCCACCGCGGCGACGTCCTTCAGCGTCCTGGGAACTTCCCTGTCTCTGCACGCGGCGTAGAGCGACGCGGCTAAAATCGCGGTGATCGACCTGCCCCTCACGAGGTTCCTCTCGAGGGCCTTCCGGTAGATGTACGCGGCCCTCTCTGTGACTGCCTCGGAGACGGAGAGCTTCTCGGAGAGCCTTCTGAGCTCGCTGAAGGCCTGCTTGAGGTTCCTGTCCTGGGACTCATGGACCTGGCTCCTCCTGTCCCACGTCCTCATGCGCTCGACGCTGGACTTCATGGCGCCTGTCAGCGACCTGCCGGCGGCGTCCTTGTTCTCCCCGCCGATGATGGTCGCGAGGCCCATGTCGTGTATCGCCACTGAGGTGGGAAGGCCTGTCCGGCTCCTCTCGTCCTTCTCCTCGTTCGAGAACGAACGCCATTCGGGGCCGGTCTCTATGACGTTCTCCTTGACCACGAAACCGCAGCTGGTGCAGTAGACCTCCCCTCTCGGGTTGTCGGTCACCATCGTGGTCTTGCCGCATCGAGGGCACCTGTCGGTCGCGCTCTCGAAGCGTCTCTGTCTTCCAGGGTCTCTAGCGTAGGCGCTTGATATTGCAAATCACATATCTAGGATTTACTTATGTCCTACTAAGAAACCCTGTGGCGTCCTATTTAAGGAATTGATGGTCTGGACGTCCCAGGGTCTCCCGTGGGGAGGGCCGCCGCTAGGACTTGACCACCGTGTACGGGGAGGTGTTCAGGACCCCGTTCAGCTTGTAGGGGATCATGATCAGGGTCGCCATCCCGGTGATGAAGAAAAGGCCTGTGATGATGTCCGGCAGGCCGCTTTGCAGGTTGGCTATCACGCCCGGCGTGAATGCGAGGTAACCCAGAAGACCCAGGAAGTAGGCGGCTATCGGCAGCCAGCCATACAGGGCTGACCATACGTCGACCACCGTGTCGCCGTCTATGCCCTGGCTGCAGAACACCCCCACCTCGTACCTCAGCGCCTCCTCATTGGCGTCTATCAGGGCATAAACCCCCAAGACCGCGAATATGGATGGCAGCGTGGCCATCACCACGAGTATGGCGGACGGCGCGAAGGAAGGCGACGTGGTGCCTGCCGCCTCGGCCGCCACCCACGAGGCGTTCTCGAAGAAGGTCGCGAGGTAGCCTGCGAACCCCATTGCGACGCAGCTCACCATGATTGTTGGCGCGTGAGAGGCCAGCTCGATCCTCATCAGCCCTTGGACCTTAGCTACCACTACCCCTCACCCCGCCCTCCCTCCAGACCTTCCTTCGAAGCCCTTCTGCGAAAACGAGACGGTGGTGAGGAAGGCCAGCCAGACGACTAGGAGGCCCGCGAAGGAGACCGCGAGGCCGATGGGGAAGAGCGCGTCGAGGCCGAAATCGACGTCGACCAGGGCGGTCACCGCCGCGGCCCCTGCCACCCAAGCCAGGGGAGCCACCGAGTGGGACCTGAGCAGACGCAGGAGGGCGGAGGAGAACGGGAGTCCGGTCGCCCTGTAGACCTCTACGTCGGCCGCCACCTTCTGCCTTGTTATGAGGAGGACGGCGGCGCCGAAGACCAGCCCTAGGGCGGCGGCCGCGAACGCCAACTCCGTGGAGGTCTGTTGGATGCTCGAGATCACAGCCTCGTTCTTGACTAGGAGGTGGTTCGGAATCGACTCTGCGAAGAAGTGTGCGGAGAGCTGCGATAGAAGGACAAGGGTGACGAACCCCGCGAACACCAGGGAGACCGCGCGCAGCGGCCTGTGTCTACGCGCCATCGGTCTGGACGCGCCTCCCCTCGACCTTCGTTATCTTCCCGTCCTCCAGATAGACGATCCCGTCGACCCTGTCGAGGAGCCGGAGGTCGTGCGTAGCTATCAGCACCGTCTTGCTCCTCTCCCTGCTCTCCTCCACCAGGATGTCCATGACCTCGGAGCCCCTCTTGTGGTCCAGGTTTCCCGTGGGCTCGTCCGCGAGTATCACGGGAGCGCCCCCGACCATGCCGCGCGCGACGGCGGCCCGCTGAAGCTCCCCACCGGATAGCTCTGAGGGCAGTCTGCTCACCTTGTCCGCGAGGCCTACGTCTGCGATGGACTCGAGGATCCTCTTTGTCTTTTCTCCCGATGAGAGCTGCCTCGGGATGAGCGGTATCATGACGTTCTGGAAGACGGTCATGTGGCTGATCAGGAAGAACTGCTGGAACACGACGCCGACGGTCTCGTTCCTGAACCTCTGCAACTCCTCCTTCCCGAGTGCGGATGTCACGAGGCCCGCCACCTTGACGGTCCCCTGGGTCGGGAAGTCCAGCGCAGCGGCCATGTTGAGCAGGGTCGTCTTGCCGCTCCCCGAAGGGCCTACCACCGCGACGATCCCGCCCCTCTCCACCCTGAAGGTCACGGCGTCGAGGGCCTTCACGGACTCGGCCTTCGACGAATATGCTTTGGTGACGGAATCGAAGACAATCGCCGCCTCGGTAGCTGGGGTCGTCACGGCCTGCGACCCACCGCCGGCACGCTGACCCGAAGGCGATTCGCGCGGATGCGACTGGGCTCCAGCCCGGAGTCAAGGTTTCGAGGGTTCATGCGGGAGTGCAGCACAGGCGAGTCACTTCACGTTGAGAGATGATGTTCGCCCTTTACGTCCCTCACTTAAGGCCTTCCAGTCTCTGATGGCTCGCCCGCCCGGCGCAGGTATGATAGAAGGAGCGAGAGGAGGGGTCTCAGTTTGCGCAAGAAGATTTCGATTCCGTCCTATACAAAATGTAGGTGCCTGGCGCCCACGAGGGGCAACCAGGATGGGTTGGAGTAGCCTAGCTCTTACGCTTCGGGCTGCTCGTCGCCGGTGCTTGCAGACTCAGAGGTTGTCTCAGCCATACCCGCGCCTGCGCCGGTCACGACCTCACCGGTCGCGAAACGGTCAGTGACTCGGGTGACCTTGATCCTTGCGCTCTGGCCCTGCTTCGCGCCTGCGACAAAGATGACGAAGCCGTCGATCTTCGCAATGCCCTCTCCTCGCCTGCTGGTGTCGGAGATAGTAACGTCGTACTCCTTACCGACCTCAACGGGCTTTGGTTTGAAGGAACTGCCGAAGCCGCCGCTGCTGCTCCGTCCGCCTCCTCCGCTACCGCCGTAGCCTCCGCCTCTGCTACTGCCATAGCCTCCCCTTCCTCCACTTCGATTTCCATAACTCATCCATTTTCACCCATCCTACTGCAAGTTCCTCAGTGGAGCGTCTGGCCTGACCCAAGCTAATTAAACGTATGTGTGCGGAAATCGTAGTCGTTTCTTACTTTCTGCGAATCTTAATTATCGGGACTTCCTCAATCTGGGCGGGCACCACGACCGCGTCGCTGGACACGTATACGATGATGTGGTCCTTGCCTATCCCGACCCCGGTGACCCCCGGCAGGCCGGACAACTCCTCCCCGTGGGCATAACGCACTTCCGCTACGCGGTTTAGTTGGCCGTCGGTCTTCCAGAGGTAGGTACTTCCCACGGTATCGTCCTCTTGAGAGAGAGGCTCTGTCCCCTATTAACCCTTGGTAGAATGGGTCCAGATGCCGAATCCTTACAGATAGCCCCAGCTGAGCAGCAGGTCCACGTCCTTGAACCAGCGCTGCCCTATGTCGTCGCGGTAGAACATGTTCGGGATCATGACGTTCTTCACCGCCTGATACGCGGAGTTGATCGCGTCCTGCATCGACGGGCCGGAGCCCGTGATCACGAGCACGTAGCCGGACTTGCCGGCGACGTGCCAGTCTCCCTCGACGAGCTTCACCTCGCCTATGTGGACGCCGTTCAGGTTCTGTTTTCTGAAGAGTATGGTTGCGTCTTCCGAGTACTTCTTGAACGCCTTGTCGTCCTCGAAGGGGAACGGGGGTATCGCAACGACCACCCCGACCTGATAGCCCTTCTTCGTCTTGAGCTGGGCGTCCTTCCCCTGCGCGATGTCGGCGAGGAAGGCCCCCCACTCGCTCGTCACGCCCTCCATCTGGATGCTGATGGTCGGGTAGCCGAAGCGCGAGGTCCACTCCAGTGGGAAGATCCCCTTGCTGTTCGCGATGCAGTTCAGGTCTATGTATCCGACGTACTTGGACTCAGCCAGCTTCTCCTTCGCCTTTAGGAGGGTGCTCTCGAAGAGAGGGCTGTCTTTGGTCCAGTACATGGCGGTTCCCATCTCGCCGGTCGACGGCCCGATGTTTTTTGGGAAGAGCCGCTTGTGCTCGAAGTTGATGTTAATCGGGTAGACGAAGTCCTTGCCGTTGAAGAACGCCCCGATTCCTACCTCCACTCCGCTCTCGTACTTTTGAATCTGGAAGAACTTGATCTTGTTGGACCACTTCTGCTTGTAGTGCTCTAGGACCTGCTCTACGTCCTTTCCGTCCTCTTCCTCTCCGACGAAGAGCAGCTCCTTCTCGTTCTGGGCGTTCCCGCTCGGCTTGACAACGTACCTGTCGGGAGTCTTCTTGACGAACTCGATTGCCTCGTCGAACGACGTGAAGTTCCAGCTTGGGAGGGTGTTGACCCCGGCGTCCCTGAGCTCTGTCTGCCCGAACTCCCTGTCGTTCTCCAATTTGTCCGTGTAGGGTGAGCCGCCGATCACGAACTTGCCTTCGTGCCTCAGCTTCTCGGAGAGCTCTCCGAAGCCGATGTCGTCGAAGACTATCACCTCCGCCCAGTCCTTGAGAGGCTCCCAGGCGTCGGCCTTCTCGACGAAGCCGTCGCCCACGTCCTTCTCGTTCTGGCTCTTGGTGAAGAACTTCACCTGATGCCCGGCCTTGGTAAGCTGCCACGCGAGGTCGGTGGAGAGCGCCTCGAGGGAGACGAAGAGGAAGTTGGTCACTGTTTCTTTGAGGAACGCCCGCTACTATTAATGATTCATGAACTTTGTATTCCTTTATCCGGATTCTCTAGAATAGCCCTGCAGTTGTCTGCGGGCGATTCTGGCGGTCGGAGCGAGGTTGCGGCTCTCGAGCTGTGCGACAAGACATCAGCTGGATTGATGAGTGGGCCAGGGCGGATTCGAACCACCGACCTTCGCTGTGTAAGAGCTTGACGGAGCGATGTCTGACGTCCTGGACCGAGCTAGACGACTGGCCCGGATTTCGCTCTGGTCGAGGCGGTAATAAGTCTTGGATTGGCAGCGGTCCCCAGCCGGATGGCGATGATGGCTTATTACTGCGTCAAGAACTGCATGGTCTAGGAGTGATTCCGGTTGGTCACAGCCCGCTTCGCGCTCGTCCCGATAAGGGACCTGAAGACCCACGAAGCGGCCGAGCCCGACAGGGTGAGGCGCGTGATGAAGCAGATGAGGTCGACCGGGGTCGTCAAGAAGGCCATCATCGTCGATTCGATCTCGATGGTGGTCCTTGACGGCGTCCACAGGCTGAGCGCGCTGCAGATGCTGGGGTGCGTCAGGGCGCCGGCGTGGCTGATAGACTACTCGGATGAGGGCGTGGTGGTCCTGTCAAAGGACCGCAAGTCGCAGGTCCCCAAGGAGCTGGTGATCCGGGCTGCCATCGAGGGCCCCAAGCTCCCACCGAAGTCGACTCGACACATGGTTAGGGGGAAGGACGGCGCGCTCGTCCACATCTCGAAGTTGGAGGGGGACGTCTCGGTCCCCCTCTCGACCCTGCGACAGCCCGCCTGAGGTCCGCGGGCGTCGTCGAGCCCGACGGCGTTGTTGAATCCCTTCGGGACAGGCCAGGACGTCATGAGGATTCTTCTCCCTGTTGCAAATGTCGGGATGCTGCCCCCTGCATCGCTCGACTCCAGAATAGTCTTACCGGCCCAATCGAAGAGTAGGCGACCTCCTCCAGTTCAAAGCAAGCAAAGGCAATGAGCAGGGTGGAGACAAATTCTGCCATGAAGGAAGACAGGGGCCTACGCGGATTTGTCAGTCCTGATTCCTCCATCCCGAGCACGAGCCCGACAAATCCTTAAATACGATTCTCAGAGCGGAAAAATTGAGTGAGAAGTTGGAAGGCGATGGAGTTCACCTTCATTGGAGCTGGTTCCGTTCATCAGTAGCCTTCTCAACTCACGCGTAAGGCCTTCCAAAAGATCCTCTGCGGGCTCAAGAATTTCTACCTCCGTACTGAGAAGTAAAGGGTGGTCGTCAAATGCCTAGCAGCAAGAAGCTGAAGCTGACAATCCCCAACGGACACCTGGGGCAGAAGAGCATCGACATTTTCCAGAAGGCATACTACAAGATCTCCGGGCAGGACAGGAGCTACCGCCCAGGCTTCAGCGACCCCGACGTCGAGCTCAGGGTCCTCAGGCCTCAGGAGATCCCCCTCTACATCTCCGACGGCATCCAGGACGTCGGCATCACCGGCATCGACTGGATAACGGAGACGGGGGCGAACGTGGAGGAAGTGCTCGACCTGGAGTTCGGCGGCGTGAAGCTCGTCGCGGCGACGCCCAAGTCCCAGCCCTACGACACCGTCAACGAGTTGATGGAGAGCTTCTGGAAGAAGGGCGAGGACTTTCGTGTCTCTGCCGAGTATCTCAACGTCACCGCTGGCTACCTAAAGTCCCAGCCCGCCTACAAAAAGCGCTTCGGCAGCAAGGAGCCGATGATAATCACGCCGTGGTGGCGGAAGGGAGACAACCCAAAGGCCGCGGTCTACCTCTCCTTCGGTGCCACCGAGGCGAAGCCCCCGGAGATAGTCGACATGATCGTGGACGTCACCGAGACGGGGACGACCCTCGAGCAGAACAACCTCAAGCAGATTGGGACGCTGATGAGGTCGACTGCGCGCCTCGTCGCGAACAAGGAGGCGATGAAGGACTCATGGAAGAGGGAGAAGATCAAGGACCTCAAGATCATGCTGAGCGGAGTCGTCGAAGGCCAGAAGCGGCTGCACATATTCGTAAACGTCAGGGCGAAGAACCTCGACAAGCTCCTCAAGGAGCTTCCGGCCCTCAAGCGCCCCACGATCAGCCCTCTGTCCGAGAAGGGGTGGTATGACGTCAACACCGTGATCAGCAAGAAGGACCTGCACGCGATGCTCCCGACCCTGAAGAAGCTGGCCCAAGGCCTTGTGATACACGAGCCGCAGAACATCCTCTCCCTCGAGGAGTTCGGGGAAGGGAATGAGTAGCGAGCTACTCCCCCTGATTCGAGTGGAAAAGAAAACAGAAGCCAAGAAAACCGCGGAAAGAATCAGGGCGAGGTCGCAAGGCCTGTCGGCCGCAATCAAGGGCGCCGAGAAGATTGTCCGGACCGTGAGGGCGAAGGGGGACGCGGCGCTGATAGGCTACTCCAGGGAGCTCGACGGCGTCGCGCTCACGAGCGACGACCTTGCGGTCTCGAAGGAAGAGATCTCGGCCGCGACGGATAGGGTGGACGCCAAGCTTCTGGACGCGATGCGGTTCGCGCTCAAAAGGATCAGGAGGACGCAGGGGCAGCTCCTCAGCAGGCTCCCGTTCTCTTACGTGGCCGACGGGTTCGTGATTCGCTGCGTCGTGCGCCCACTCGACTCGGTGGGTTGCTACATCCCCGGAGGGAGGGCGTCGTACGCGAGCACGGTGCTCATGACGGCAGGGGTCGCCAAGCTCGCAGGGGTGAAGCGGGTCGTGCTATGCACACCCCCTTCAGGGGGGAAGGTCAGCGATGCCATCCTCGCGGCGGCGAAGCTGTGCGGCGTGGACGAGGTCTATAGGGTCGGGGGAGCGCAGTCAATCGCGGCGCTCGCGTACGGCACGAAGAGCATCCCCAAGGTCTCGAAGATAGTGGGGCCGGGGGGCCTGTACGTCTCCGCCGCAAAGAAGTTGGTGTCGACGGACGTCCCGATAGACTTCCTCGCGGGGCCGACCGAGATGGTCGTGGTCGGGGACAGAGGGGCGGACGCCCGGCTGGCCGCGTGGGACCTTATGGCGCAAGCTGAGCACGGGCAGGAGAGCATTTGCGGCCTTGTGACCTGGGACGAGCGGCTTGCGAGGGAGGTCAGGAAGGAGGTCGATAGGTTGTCGCCGACGCTGCAGCGGAAGGACTACGTCCGGGGGTGCCTCAGGCGCGGGTTCACCGCCCTGTGCAAGGACCGCGAGACGGCGATAGAGCTCGTCAACTCCCTGGCGCCGGAGCACCTCGAGCTCATGGTCGACGGCGCCGCGGAGATGGCCGACTCCATCTCCAACGCAGGATTGATCCTCACCGGGCCCTACGCGCCGGGGGCGGCGAGCGACTACGTCATCGGGACGGATCACGTCCTCCCGACCGAGGGAGTGGCGCGGCTCCGCGCCGGGCTGACCGCCCTGGACTTTGTGAAGGTGAGCTGGGTCGTGGAGGGGACGAAGAGGGGCCTGAAGGCGATGCTCCCGTCCCTCAAGGAGCTCGCCATGGCGGAGGGCCTGCCGAACCACTTCCTTTCCGCGCAGTCGAGGTTCCGGAAGCGATGACACCGAGGAGCAGCGCTCGCGAGGCGCGGTATCTTCGCGTCCCCTCGCCCGGAGGGAGCGGCATCGCCGTCAACAAGTTGTCTAAGGGGCTGCTCGGGAAGGTGGACGCGGTCGCCTTCGACTGCGACGGAGTGCTGATCGACGCCAGGCGGTCCTACGACGCGACCATACGGGTCGTGGTCGAGACGATGGTCGAGGAGACGTCAGGGATTAGGCTCCGCCTTGCGAGCGTGACGCCGAGGCTCATCTCGATGGTGAGGAGGACGGGTGGTTTCAATAGCGACTGGGACACGAGCTACGCGCTGACGCTCTTCTCGCTCGTAGCCCTGGAACAGCGGAAGGGCCGAGGCGGTGCGAGGAGCCAGGGAACCCGGGAAGCGCTTACGAGCATCACTGCCGCCTTCGGCTCAGCCCCGAGGGGAAGCGGGCAGGCCGCGGTGGACGCCTTCCTGAAGTCGGAGTTCCCCTCGCTGCAGGACAGCCTCGACAAGGCGCGCGAGTTCCTCGGGTACCCCCGCACCCCTCCGGAGGGGAGGATGACGACCGTCTTCGACGAGCTGTACTTCGGGGCGGGGCTCTTCGAGAAGATTCACGGCGTCAAGTCGAGCGCCCCCCGCACCAGGGGCCTCATCGAGCTTGAGCGGATACTCGTCGACCGGGAGACCCTCGAGTCGCTTGAGAAGAAGCTGGGCGGCGAGCGTCTTGCGATGATCACCGGGAGGCCTTACGTGGGGACCGCGCACTCGCTTGGGAAGCTCATGCGCTACTTCGACAAGGACGCGTCCTTGTTCATCGGAGACGCGGACATCGACCTAGGCCTCCGAGCGGAATACGACCGGATGAGGAAGCCGAGCCCCGAGGCTCTTGTCAGGGCGCGCGAGAAGCTCCCCTCGGAAACGCTTCTCTACGTGGGAGACTCGGCCGAGGACCTGATGATGGTCCAGAACGCGAGGCGGCGGGGGGTCGACGGGCTTCTGTTCGCGGGGGTCTACGAGACGTCGCCGGTCCGGGCAGACCAGGCGGCGTTCTTCGAGAGGGAAGGCTCCGACGTCGTCGCGGAGACCGTGAACCAAATCCCGTCAGGGTTATTGCTGGCTCCAAAGAGCGAGGGGGGCCGATCACGATGAAGAGAAGCGCAGAAGTCACGAGGAAGACGAAGGAGACAGACATCACGGTCAGCGTCAATTTGGACGGGACCGGAAGGGCCGAGGCGAAGACTGGCGTCGCCTTCCTCGACCACATGCTCCACTCCCTAGCCACGCACAGCCTGATTGACGTGACCGTGAAGGCGAAGGGAGACCTCCAGCACCACACCGTGGAGGACGTCGCAATCACGCTCGGCAAGGCGCTCGGCAAGGCGCTCGGCGACAGAGTCGGGATACGGAGGTTCGGCGACGCCATCGTCCCCATGGACGACGCCCTAGCGCTTGCGTCGGTCGACCTCGTCAAGCGCCCCTATTCGGTCCTGGACCTGAAGCTGCAGAGGGTGATGCTAGAAGACGCACCGAAGGAGGACCTCGAGCACTTCTTCGGCTCCATAGCGCAAGCGCTCGAAGCGACGGTCCACGTCAAGGTCCTCGAAGGGAGCAACGACCACCACAAGTTCGAGGCCGCCATCAAGGCCTTCGCGCTCGCCCTCCGGGAGGCGGCCGCGCCTGACCCGCGGCGAGCCAAGATGAGGGGACCCCCCTCGTCGAAGGGGTCCATGTGAGAGAAGGGGCATGCGCATAGAGATATTCAACTACGGCGCCGGCAACCTCTTCAGCATCCAGGCCGCCTTCAAGAAGGAGGGGGCGAAGACCGCACTCACGAAGGACGGAAAGGGCCTGAAGGAAGCGGACGCGATAGTCCTACCCGGAGTGGGCAGCTTCAACCAGGCGGCGAGGGCGCTCCCCATGCGAAGGATACGCGACGCGGTCGACTCGGGGAAGCCCCTGCTCGGAGTCTGCCTGGGGCTCCAGCTATTCTTTTCGAAGAGCGAGGAGGGACCCGGACGCGGACTGTCGCTTTTCCCGGGAGAGGTGAAAAAGTTCCGCGCCTCAGGCGTGAAGGTCCCCCAGATAGGATGGAACACGCTGACCGTGAGGAGGGAGTCCGAGCTGACCGAAGGCCTCGACGAGGAGTCGTGGGTGTATTACGTGAACTCATACTACCCGGCAACCAAGGGGAATTGGGTCGTCGCGACGACAGACTATGGGGTCGAGTTCCCCGCGCTGGTGAGCGCGAAGAACGTCCACGGCACGCAGTTCCACCCCGAGAAGTCGGGCGAGGCGGGAAGGAAGATCCTCAAGAACTTCCTGAGAGCGGTGAAGAGGTAGAAGCCTTGCTGGAGCTCTGGGCCGCGATCGACCTCCTCTCGGGGTCAGTGGTTACCCTAAAGCAGGGGAAGGAGGAGATGAAGACGACGTGGGAGGAGAGGCCCGTAGAAGTCGCGGCGAGGTGGGAGAGCGAGGGCGCCGACGGGCTCCACATCATAGACCTTGACGCGGCCTTCGGGAAGGGGTCCAACAGCAAGACGATAGCCAAGATACTCGAGAGGGCGAAGATCCCCGTCGAGGTCGGAGGCGGGGTGAGGTCGCGCGCCGCGGCGGACGCATGGCTGGAGTCCGGAGCTTCGAGGGTGATCCTGGGGACCCTCGCGTACAAGGAGCCTGAGACTCTCTCGGGGCTCCTGAGGGAGAAGGGTCCAGAGAAGGTGGTCGTGGCCTCTGACTATGTCGACGGCAAGGTCGTGACGAGCGGCTGGACCGCGAGCCAGGATGTCAGCGTGCTCGAGGCGACGAGGAGGTTCGAGGCCGCGGGGGTCGTCAACCTTCTGACCACGGCGGTCGGGCGGGACGGGATGGCGGCAGGCCCTGACCTGGACACGCTGAAGGTGATCTGCGCGTTCAGCAAGAAGCTGAAGATCCTGGCGTCGGGGGGCATCAGGAGCATGCACGACCTCGTCGAGATAGAGCGCAGAGGGGCGGCTGGAGCCGTGATTGGGAGGGCGCTCTACGACGGCAGCGTCGACCTGGGAGACGCGAAGGCGGCGATGGGAGGCACTCTGAGATGACCCTCGCGAAGCGAATCGTGCCCTGCCTCGACGTCAAGGCGGGCAGGGTCGTGAAGGGGGTGAACTTCGAGGGTCTGAGGGACGCTGGCGACCCGGTGGAGCTCTCGTCCCGCTACAGGGACGAGGGGGCCGACGAGGTGGTCTTCCTGGACATCACCGCGAGTCTGGAGAAGAGGGCGACGATGCGGTCCCTTGTCAGGAGCGTGGCGGCGAGCCTGGACATCCCCTTCACGGTGGGCGGAGGGATAAGGAGCATGGGCGACGCGAGGCTCGCGCTGGCCAGCGGGGCAGACAAGGTCGCGGTGAACACGGCGGCCCTCCTGAGGCCCGGGCTCATCACCAGGCTCGCCGACGTCTTCGGCTCCCAGTGCGTAGTCGTGGCGATAGACGCGAAGAGGACTAAGGACGGATACAGGGTCTTCAGCCACTCCGCGACCAGGGCGGCCGAGGTAGACGCCGTGGCATGGGCCCAGAGGGCCGCGGAGCTGGGCGCTGGCGAGCTCCTCGTGACGTCCATAGACCGAGACGGCACGAAGATGGGGTACGACATCGAGCTCCTCAGGGCGATCACGCAGAAAGTAAGGGTCCCGGTCATAGCCAGCGGAGGCGCAGGGACGTTGAAGCACTTCCTCGAGGCGCTCACCGAAGGCGGGTGCGACGCCGCCCTGGCCGCCTCCCTTTTCCACTACCGCGAGCTCACCGTCAGGCAGGTGAAAGATTATCTGACAGCGAATGGGGTCGTCGTTCGGCCTTAGTTTCGTTAGCGACCCGCGAGTGTCTACACATCCGCCACCGATGCGTGTCACGGCAGCAAGAAAACCAGCCAAGACTCGCTCAAGTGCCTCAGAAATGTGAATTGTTTGGGCCGAGGCTACGAAGGCTGATCGACGAAATAATTCGCGCTGAATGATTTCGTGTCGATGCCGGAGAGGTTGATTCTCAGGGTCTGCGAAAAGTCTCTGACGGAGAACGTGTCTTTGAGGAGTTGTTGGTAATCTTGGAGGTATCTGTCAATCTTGGGCCGAATCCGGATCTCTTCGGCCTCCACAGCGTCCTTGTCGCGTAGCGTCTGCTGGAGTCTTTGCATCCACGAGCCGAAACCTTCCCGAGCCTGCAAGGCCCATTCCTCTGGTAACGCTCTGATCACCAGCGTCATTGAGGGAGACGCGAGACTATGTCTCTCCTTGAACGTGACTTCTTGCCTGAGCTTGAAATCCTCGTTCGCGCCGGTCGTCAGAACCCACCACTCATCCGTTTCTTTGGAGGAACTTCCACTCAAGGCGCTCTCGAAGACCTGGCTCCAATCCTCTTTGTTCTCCTGGTCAAAGGCATAGATGGTAGCGTCGTTCTTTTTCAGCCATATGACTTGTTTCATCCCCGCTTGTTGGAGAACTCCTTGGATTCTCGTGAGGAAGTCTCTTGTCGTGAGGCTTTCGACTTCCTGTTGAAGGTGTTTCGCAATCCGACCGGCAAATGTCTCTGAGAGCGGTTTCCCGTCCGATGCCTCGACAAGGTACACGTTGAGTTCCGCGTAGATTCCATACATGCCTGTGGCAAACGGACCTACTGGGGTGCCGGGCATGGACCTTAGAGGACCCAGGCCAACGGATAATTAAGCTCGTTTGAAGGTTTCGGAGGCTCACATTCCTTATTACTCCCTTCACTTTTGCGCTTCATCGTCAACGAATTACCTTGAACGCTTCGAAGCTAGACGAGATCGACTTTGCAAAGGGGAACGGGCTTGTCCCGGTCGTGACCCAGGAGGCGAAGACCGGCAAGGTCCTTATGCTGGCGTACGCCAACCGCGAGGCGGTGGAGGAGACCATGAAGACGAAGCTCGCGACGTACTGGAGCCGGAGCAGGAACGAGCTCTGGAAGAAGGGGGACACCTCTGGGCACATCCAGAAGGTGAGGCGGGTGCTCGTGGACTGCGACAACGACACGCTGCTGTATGTCGTCGACCAGACTGGCCCCGCGTGCCACACCGGCAAGCACAGCTGCTTCTTCAGCAAGCTTGAGTAGATTGGCGCGGGGGGTGGGATTCGAACCCACGAGTCCTTGCGAACAAAGGATTAGCAATCCTTCGCCATGCCAGGCTTGGCTACCCCCGCTTGAGCAAGACCCGTTTCTCGCCGATATAAAAAACGGTGGCAGACCCGCCGGAGTTCACCACCCCAACCCCACCCAATCGCGCGCACAGAGCGATCCCACACGTAGACGGAGCAACGTGGCCGTGTCACCTTAGGGCTGCTCCCTCCCGGACCTCACCCGGTTCGGCAATCAAGAGTCAGAACCCCTCCTTCGAGGGGCCCGCACCTCACGACCGCCTGCTCCGGCGTGGAATCATCTCGCCCAGGCGCGCAGGAAAGAGGAGGGATGGCTTTACCCGACGGTTACTGGCACTCCTATAGCCGGTTGGAGTGGAGAAGACGGCTAGCCTCCCAGCCCTACCCGCCACCAGACGCGACGGCTACTTGCCGGTATATTTAGTGTGCTGCCACACTATCTCTGTCATCCTGCAGACGCCGCAAACGCCCTTCGAGGAGGGCTTGCCGCACTTCGAGCAGGGCACGGTCGCCTTGGCGGCGGCCTCGCCGCCCCTCCGGGTGCCCTTCGAGAGCCTGGAGGTGACGTCGAGGGCGGAGGCCAGGAGGGTGTTCTTCATCCCGGGGTGCTTGGACTCGAGCTCGTTGAGATAGTCGCGCACCTCGCTCCTCAGGCCCTCGTGCATGTACGGACAGCTCGCGCTCTGGAACGGCATCTTCGAGAGGTAGGCGTAGAGCGCGACCTCCTCCTCGTAGACCTCGGTGAGGGGCTTGACCCTCCGCACGGGGAAGTCGTCGTCGTAGGTCGAGGGGTCGAGCCAGCCCAGCCGCTCGACGTCGCCGTGGAGGAGGTTCATCACGAAGGTCTGGACATAGTCGTCGAGGTTGTGCGCGGTCGCGACGACGTCGACCTTCGCCTTCACCGCCGCCTCGTCGATGGCCCTCCTGCGGAAGACGCCGCACATGCTGCAAGAGGAGAGCTCGCGCTCGTCCTTCCAGTCGAGGGCCTGGTCCAAGCTGAACCCGAAGAGGTCGCTGTAGGACACCAGCACCAGCTCCACGCCGAGCTGGTCGCAGAGCGCGCGGGCGTGCTCGATCGCCTCGTCGCGATACCCCTTGACGCCCTCGTCCACGGTGAGCGCGACAAGCCCCCCCGTCTGCCCCGAGCCGTGGTCGGCGTTCAGCTCGTGGAGGATCTTGAGCAGCGAGAGGCTGTCCTTCCCCCCGGAGACCGCCACGCCCACCTTCTCACCTCGGCGCAGCATCCCATACTTTGAGATTGTGCGCCTGACCTTCTCGACCGTGGTCACCTGGAAGCAAGCGGCGCAGAGGCTCTCGCCGGAATATCTCCTGGTGTAGAAGCTTTCTTTGCCGCATCGGACGCACTCCTTCAAGCGAGCTCGTCAGTCTGAAACAGAATTATTAACGATTTTTCTGGAGACAGACCTCACCCATAACTTTGGTCTGCGCGACGACTCTCGTCTTTGGGGGTTTTGCATAAAGGAATCCAACAAAGCGCGAGAATGCGAATATATTCTCAAGTCGCGTAGAATTCGCCAATGAGAGCGTCACTGGTTGCGGCGGCTGCGGCTTCTGCGCTTTTGCTGACGTTGGCCCCTGTAGCCGCGTTCGCATGCACTCCGAACTACGTCCCGATCCTCTCGTGCGACTGGACGTCGCTCCCCGTGTTCATCTTCGGGTTGTTCTCCGGCTTGGTATACTTCCTCGTTTCATGCAGTTGGATGAGCATCGACACGAACGACTGCTCCAGCGGGGTCACCGTCGACGCTTGGAGCCCCCTCAGCCTGCTGCACATGTAGCGCTCCGAATTCCCGATAGAGCTCCTCGCGACGCCTTGTGGCGCCTCCGCCGCTCGATTTGCGGCGTTCTCCCCGATTGCCGCGGAGATTCAGCCGTTTTGAAGGAGGGCGTCGCAATCAGTTTCAGGGTCAAACCTTAAAGGGTTCTCGTCGAGGAAGGGCGAAAGTAGAAGGAATCCGGTTTGTCCGACACTCCAGAGGGCGACGCCCAGCAGTACAAGCCCGTCTCGCGCTGGTACATCATATTCATGGTGAGGACGCGCAGGGGGCTCGGCCTCTTGGACAAGCTCGGGAGGTGGAGGATAAGCAGCCCCCTCGGCTGGCTGATGCTCGTCCTCATGCCTATCGCCGGCGCGGTGGCGCTCTACGTCGTCGCCTTTCTGGTGTCGGCCCTTTACTTCTCTCCGCAGAGCCAGCAGCTCGTCTCCAACGTCCGCACGATCTCGCCGCTCGCCAACTTCCTCCTGCCGGGGATCAACCCCTACCTTCCCTTGAGCGTCTGGCTCGCTATCATCGTCGCGGTCTTCATCCACGAGGCCTCCCACGGCATCGTCGCGCGCAACGTCGGCATGAAGGTCAAGGCGGCGGGGGTCGTCATCCTTGGCTTCCTCCCCATCGGGGCGTTCGTGGAGGTGGACGACAAGGAGCTGAAGCAGTCCAAGAGCAGGGACTCCCTCAGGGTCCTCGCGGCCGGCTCGGGGATAAACTTCGTCGTCGGCATCGCTTGCTTGCTTCTCCTGATCCTCACGGTCTCCACGATGACGCCGGCCGTAAAGGGCGCGGGCATCTATGGGGTCGTCCCGGACTCCCCGACCTTGCACTCGCCCGCATACGTCGCGGGGATCCAACCGGGCGACTTTGTCACCGCGATCAACAACTCGCCCGTCACCGACCTGAGCATCCTCCGCAACGGGAGCTTCCATGTGGGGGAGAGCATCAACGTCACGATATGGAGAAACGGGCACACCAGGACCGTCCCCATCGTCCTCGGCAACTACACCGTCACGACGGTCAACGAGACGAGCGGCCAGAGCACCTCGGTGAGCTATCCGTTCATGGGCGTCAACGAGGCGACCTACGCCGGGCTGCAGTCGATCTCGAACGGATACACGACGCTCTACAAGGCCTCTCCCCTGGCCTACATCTCGTACATCCCCACGTTCCAGCGCGTCGAGCTCTCCATCCCGTTCTCAGACGACCTCTCGGCCTTCTACACCTCTCCCCTCGGCCCGCTGACCCAGGCGGTGACCAACGCGTTGTTTTGGCTCTTCTTCGTGAACTTCAACCTGGCGATATTCAACAGCCTCCCGATCTACCTCATGGACGGAGGTCAGGCCTTCGAGCTCTTCCTCAGAGGGGCGGGAAGGGGCAAGATCAGCGACGACCTCGCCAGGAGGTTGACGACGGGCACGACCCTCGCCTTGGTATTCGCGCTCTTCATCCTGATCGCGGGGCCGTACATCACCGGCGCCTTCACACCGACTTGACCGCGTAGACGATTAAATAGCTGGGCCGGCTACTTGAGGGATGACCCCTTCGCTTCTCCTGCTGGCTCCCGCCGTCGCCTCGGCGATAGGGCTCCCGATCCTGGACTCGGCTTCGCCGCCGGACCTCGGGACCGCGATTCAGCAGTTTGCGAACCAGTTCGCGACGGAGACGGCCGCAGTCCTGACCACCGTCAACACGGCTGTGGTCGACATCGCCCGGGTCGCATACGTCACCTGCCTGCTCGTCGGGATCCTCCTCTACTATACTCACATCGGGAGGAGGCTGGGCAAGGACCTCATCTTTGGAGGCGTGGCGCTCGTCGTGCTCACCGAGTACGTGGTGCCCACGGTCACCGCTTTGGCAAAGTAGCGGCCGGGTCGTCCGGGAGGGCGTATCGCAGGAGTGCGACCATCCCTCCAAGTGCGGAGACCTGCTTTCCAGTCTCCAGCGAGGAGTCGCAGAGGAAGACCTTACCTCCCTTCTCCTCTATCAAGTTGAGCGTCTTGACGAGCGCGCTCTCGTCGACGTTGCTAGCGAACACGTCGTCGGAGACGATGCACTTCTCAACCGCGCCCGCCCTCGCCGCCTCCGAGACCCGGGGGAGCGTGTAGGCTATCCTCCTCTCGCCCCGCGCGATCCTCCTGATGGCCTCCTCGACGGCCTCCTGGACCTCTACGAGGACGCTGTCGCTGGCCACCTTCCTGAACCCGTCGGACTTCACCAGCGCCCTCACCCCGTCGGAGCCGGAGAGGTCGAAGCCCTCTACCAGGACCTCGTTCTTCCTCAGGTCAGGGTCCTTCCTGATCAGGTTCTCCATGGTCAGCTTCGTGTTACCAGGCCCTGCCACGACGACGACGTCCCCCTCCCGCCAGGTCGCCTTGAGCAGCCCCAGGACCTTCCCGAAGTAGGGCTGCATGTCGACCTCCTTCTGGTTCGAGCCCCCCTTGCCGGAGGCGCCGGACTCGACGGTGGAGACTATCGTGAGGTGCGAGCCCGTGAGCAGGCCGACGCCCACCTCCCGCCTGTCGATGGCGACGAGGAGGAACCTGCGCTCCGAGACCGTGGAGGAGTTGAGGATGCGCGTATCGGCGGGGCCCCAGTCGTCCTTCCTGACGGTGAGCTCCTGGCCCGGGGAGATGAGCAGCGAGTGCGAGCCGGCCTTCGTGACGCTGTCGTCGCTCGCCTCGACTATCTTCCCCCGGATCCTGAGCCTGCCCACGCTGCTGTCGAGGGAAATCCCCTCGACCTTGAGGGCGATGGTGACCTTGATGCGCTCTCCCTTGTCGGGCCTGGCGTAGTCGCCCTCCCGCTTCGAGACCCTGGAGCTCTTCGTGACGACGGTGTCGCCAGGAGAGAGGAGCCTGCGGAGAGTCCATAGGTCGTCCGGGGACTCGACTGTGAGCCTGCAGACGCCCTGCTTTGGGATGAACTCGCTTACTATCAACCTTCGGGGCCTACTCGAGCTGTAGGTCTCTGAATGTGCCTACGCTCAAGCCGTCGGGCATGTTCTTGATCTCCCCGATCCTGTGCCCGATTATCCCCTTCACGCTGGCCTTTCCGGCCGCGTCGATTAGCCTCTGTGTGACTATCCCGTCGAACACCAGGTAGGTCGCGCCCGAGCCTTCGAGCTTCGCGACGAGTTCGCTTATCGGCATTCTGCCCTTCTCGCTGAGGGTCTCGTCGAGGAGCATCGCCTCGAGGGTGCCGTTGATCGACGGGAACACCTCCTTGATCTTGTCGACGACGGGTGCCGGGACTGGTGGCGTCGCGGGCGCAGCTGGTTCGGCCCTCGGCGCCCTCTCGTATCTTTCGTACCTGGGGGCGCTCTCAGCCCTCGGGGCCCTCTCGTATCTCTCTGCCCTCTCGGGCCTTTCGCGCCTCTCGTAGCGCGGAGACCTCTCCTGCCTCGCCTCCCTCGGGTTCCGCCCTGGGAGCTCGCCCCTCAGCATCTGGTGGACCTCGATGGGCGTGAGGTCCTCGACCTCCTTTCCGTCGGGCGCCCTGATCACCTTCTCTACCTTCATGACCTGCGCGAGCTCCTTCTCGATGAGGTCGCCGCCCCTGTCCCCGTCTAGCACTGCGATTATCCTCTTCTTCCTGCTGAGGTCGATCACTGCCTGTGGGATGCTGGTGCCCTCCACGGCGACGACGTTCTCGATGCCCGCCCTGAGGAACAGGATGACGTCCGCCCTACCCTCCACGATGTACACCCCGTCAGCGGTGTAGACGCCAGGCCCCGCCGGGAGGTTCTCTACCCCGAAGTTCACCACGCGCGCCCTCTTTGTGGACTCCTGCACGTCCTTGAGGAGGTTCTCGCCCTCGCTTGAGGTGCGCGAGCTCCACTCCTTCATGATGTCCTTCGCGCGGTCGGCGATCTGCGCCCTCTTGGACGCCCTGACGTCCTCGATCCCCTCGAGGATGACCCTCGCGGAGCAAGGCCCGACCTTGTCGACGCTCTCGACGGCGGCAGCGATGAGCGCTGCGGTGCTGACGTCCGTCGACATCGGGATCAGGATCGCGCCCCATGTCTTGTCGTTCTTGGACTCTAGATTGATCTCTATTCGTCCGACTTTCCACGTCTTCTGGAGCTCGTTTAGATTCATCTCAGGGCCGAACAGGCCCTCGGTCTGGCCAAAGATCGCGCCGATCAAGTCGGCCTTCTCGACCACACCGTCTACGTCGAACCTCAGTTTGACGAGGTACTTTACTATCGCCGAATCTGGCAACTGCTTTCATTCAACTCGTGTGTTAGCTAGTTAACGTATCTGAGCGTAACTTAGGACGAGTGCCGGTTGTCCTTTATTTAAACCCTATCCAAGGGCGGTGGGAGCTCTACGTTGGGGGCGAACCTCCCCAAGTTCTCTATGTGCAGGAAGATCCCCCGCGACGCCTCGGAGAGCCGCTTCCTCTGCGCCAGGGAGGGCCTGACCCCCTGCCGCGCAAGGAACTTGACGTACCTGGAGGCGAGCCTGCGGCCCTCCCCGTCCAGGTCGGTCAGGATCACCATCTGCCGGACGTCCTCACGGAGCCTCTCCCTCGCAGCCAGGCTCGAGGTGAGTATCGCGACGGTGAAAAGCGGGCCGGTGTATCCCAGCTCGGTGAGCGCCCTGGCGTCCCTCTTTCCCTCGACCAGGACGGCCGTCCCCTCTCCCGAGAGGTCGTTGAGCTCCTTGACCAGGGCGCGGAGGAACTCGGAAAACTGGGAGAGCCTCCTCTCCCTCTGCAGCGCGGCCATCGGATGCATCGTGCGCTTCGGGGACACGCCGAGGCTCGATAGCGTGCCCCTCTAATTATGATTGTGGCCCGCCTCTGACGGTCCGACTCATCCTGCGGCTCTCGCCGCCGTTGCCGAGCCTCTTAATGCGGGCCGAGCCCGGACGCCCCCGGCCGTCCCTAAATGGCTTCCGTCTGTAGCACGACTGGGTAAACCATCCGTTCATCAAAGCAAGATTAGTTGCCTTCGCGGGTGGCCGTTTGTTGCGTGCAGTAGGACGGAAGCCGATGGTCGGTGGCCGGCGGCCCCTTATATCCTATGTCCGGGGGTTGTTTATCTTCGAGAGGTCGAGCTCGAACCCGCAGACCGGCACGTCCAGGCCGAAGGCGGCGAGGGTGCTCGGCTTGACCTCGCCGAGGTAGCCTAGCAGGGTGCCCCTGATCAGCGCCTCGGCGCACCTCCCCTCGGCGAACGCCCAGTGCGACCCGGGCCGCGTGTCGGCGGCCTCTCCGAAGTGCTTCTTGACGAGCGCCTCGAGGTACATCTTGGCCTCGGTGAAGGAGGAGGACGAGTGCGCAGAGAGCGCGGCGATCGAGACGCCTTCCGTGACCCCAGACTCGCCCCTCGCGAAGACCTTTCCCGCTTCGAAGACGCGCTGCGGGTACTCGTTCTTGGTGTTGCGGCCCAGCACGGACATCAATGAGGGCAGGAGCGAGTCGCGGAGGAGGCTGTGCTCCGCTGTCCGGGGGTTGTCCACCTCGAGCTTGGAGTCCGGGCTCCTCCCGAAGTTGCCGTAGAGTGAGGGGCCGTCGACCAGGTCGAAGCTCATCGTCTCGTCGAAGCCGGCCTCGGCCATCGTGAGGCACATGCGCTCCAGGAATGCGGCCTTCGGGTCGAACTGGCCGGCGTCGCTGCTGGGCGGGTAGGACGGAGTCATCTTGTCCAGCCCGTATCCTATGACGACCTCCTCGGCGAGGTCTACCTGGTGGAGGATGTCCACCCTGTAGCTCGGAATCACCGCGAACCCCTTGGGGTCGAGGTCGAGCCGGCTCCGCCGCAGCGAGTCCCTCATCTCCTTCTTCGTGAGGGAGAGGCCGGTGACGGCCTGGGCGAGCTCGCCGTCGAACTTCATCCTCGAAGGCGCGAGCTGCGGGGTAACGACCTTCTTCTTGCCGTAGCTCACGGTGACCGTCTCGAGCGCGCCGCCCGAGTCGGCGAGGGCGGAGCAGACTATCGCGAGGGCCTCGTCCCCAAGCCTCGCGTCCGTGGAGGTGATGTCGACGAAGAGGTCGCGGGTGCTGGTCTCGACCTTCGTCTTCAGGCCGTTGATGATGGGCGGGAACGAGAGGACGACATCCTTGGAGTCGTAGAGCATGGGATACGCCTCGGTGTCTGAGAGTATGTGTCCGTAGGCCTGCCCGGTCTCGGTCCTCTGGAGTATCTCCTCGATGGTCATCTGCTCGTCCGAGCCCAGAGGGGTGAAAGCGAAGCGCGCGTCCTTCGCGCTGTAGTAAACCGGGAAGGTGATGGGCAAGAGGTCGTGGAGCCCGATGGCGACCTTCCTCCTCTTCCTGCCTATCCCGTTGTGGAGGTCCTCCTGCATCGAGATGAGCTGCCTGATGGTCTCCTCGTCGAGCTTGAGATTCCTCGCCACCGCGCAGGCGATGAAAGGCCTCACCTTCGCGAGGCTCTTGTCCGCGAAGACCTGCGCCTTCCCCGCGGCCGCGCGGTATTTCTTCACCCCGAGCTCCTTCCCGACGAGCCCCTTAATCGCCCTCGCGATGCCGTAGTCCGTGGAGTAGTCCGGCCTGTTGGGGTTGTACTCTATCCTGACCGACTCCTTGTCCGTGCCCTCGATGTCGAGGCCGAGGTACGGGAGCCGGTCGAGTATCTTGTCCTTCGAAAGGCCCGTGAGCCTCTCGAAGCGGCTAAAGTATATCTTGAGTACCGGCAATCTCCTTTCTCTCCCTGAGCCACCCTAGGTCGTTGTTGTAGAGCTCCCTGATGTCCTCCATCCCGAGCCTGAGCATGAGCAGGCGCTCGAGGCCGCACCCCCACGCGATCACCGGCTTCCTGACGCCGAGGGGCCACGTGACCTCCGGCCTGAAGACCCCGGAGCCGCCCATCTCCAGCCACTTCCCCACCTTGTCGTAATACACCATCACCTGCATAGAGGGCTCCGTGTAGGGGAAGTACGAGGGCCAGAGCTTGACCCCGCTCATCCCCAGCTTCCCGTAGAACTTGGTGAGCACGCCCATGAGGTGGCGCAGGTTGAGGCCTTCCCCTATCACTATCCCCTCCATCTGGTGGAGCTCGGCGAGGTGCTTGTAGTCGAGGCTCTCGTTCCTGTAGACCCTCGCGACGCTGAAAACCCTCGTCTCGGCGCCCCCGGAGTCCCGGGTCGCCTGTATCGTGACCGCGGTGTTGTGAGTCCTCAGGACCAGGCGGCGCGCCTCCTCCACGTCCCACTTGTATCGCCACCCCTTGCTCCCGGTCTGCCATCCGGCCTCGTGGGCCGCGGCGACGTTCGCCACCACCCCCGACCTCGAGATCTTCTGGTCCTTCATGCCCTTCACGTAGAAGGTGTCTTGCAGGTCGCGCGCGGGGTGGTCCTGCGGGGTGAAGAGCGCGTCGAAGTTCCAGAACGCGGCCTGGACGGCCTCGCCCGTTATCTCCGAGAAGCCCATCGATAGGTAGACCTCCCTCACCTCCGCGATGAGCTCCTTCACCGGGTGCCGACGGCCTGGGTGGAACGCCGGGGCGCTCGCGCTCACGTCGATCGGCCTGAGCTTCACGTCCAGCCCCGTCGCCCTGATCGAGGAGAGGATCTCCGGGGTCAGCTTCTCGAAGCCCTGGTCCTCGGCGGACTTTAGCGCCTCGACCCCGTCCGCTGTAATCGTGATGCTCACCGTCTTGTTCTCCTTCCTCTCCACCAGGCCTCTCTTGACCAGGTCGGCCAGGGTGCCCCTCTGCGCCTCCGGGACGCTCGCCTCGCTCGCCCCCTTCTTGAGAAGGGCGACTAGGCCTTCAAGCTCCCTACCCGCCTCCTTGTCCTTCAGCAGCACAATCTGGCCCATCATCCCCTCTTTCACCTCCACCCATCGCGCAGAGACCGCGCGGCCCATCGCGGCGGAGAAGCCCCTGTCCTCGCCGAGGGCGTTCCTGAGGCGCGCGACGGACGCCTCCCCTCCGCCCTCACGCAGGCTCTCGAGGAAGACCAGCTCGGGGGGTTGGGCGATCAGCTTGAGCTCGACGCTGGTGACCTCGCTCGTCGTGACCATTGCCTTCGAGGAGAGCCACGAAATGGAGCGCCTCACCTGGTCGGGGAGCAGGCCCGATGACGAGACGAGCGCCTCGAAGACCCGGGGGCCGTCCGCCAGCGACGCGAGTACTTTCCGCTCTATAGGGTGTAGGGGGGTCTTCTCCATCGTTATCAGCTAGCTATGGTGGCGAGGCTCTTCTTGCTGCTCTTCAAAAGCTCCTCGGCGTCCTTCATCAGGGAGTCGCGCTTGCGCCGGTGGTCCTCTAGATAACGCTTGACGATCACGGCGAGCTCCTGCTTGCACTCGCCGCACATCCTGACCCCCTTGTAGCACTCGTCGTAGACCCTCTTCGCGTACTCGTCCTCCATCGCGAAGTGGTAGAGGTACAGGTCGTAGACCGGGCACTTGTCGGCTTCCCCGCCGAGCTTCCGCTGCTCCTCGACGCTGGCCCTCCCCCCGGTGAACCCGGACATCACCTTCTTCACCGCGGAGGCGGGCTGCTCGTCGAGGGTGAAGGACGAGGCCGCGCTCCTCTTCGACATCTTCGTGCTCCCGTCCAGGCTCTTGAGCAGCTTGTGATATATCGACGAAGGCGGGATGAACCCAAAGTCCTGGTGGTAGGCGTTCGCTATGTCGCGCGTGAGCCGAAGGTGCGGGTCCTGGTCCGCCCCCACGGGGACGAGGACCGGCTTTGGTCCCCCGAACTCCTTCAGCTGGGGCATCAGGATGTCCCCCACCTGGATGAGCGCGGAGAGGTAGAGGGCTATCTGCCTCTCGCCATAGATGGCCCTGAGCATGTTGTTGGTGACGCTGCTCGAGAAGATCGCCGAGAGCCTCATCACCCTGACCTCCTCGCTCTGCTTGTAGACAATCGCCCTCTCCGGGTCGAGCCCGAGCGCGAGGATGTCGGCCACGTTCTGGACCGCTATCTTCGAGCTCTCCGCGAAGGAGAGCCCGTTGTCGTTGTATGCCTCGACGTCCGCTATGCAGTAGAAGACCGTCGCCCTCTTCGAGAGCGACTGGAAGTAGATCATGTCGTCCGCGGTCATCTTCGTCCCGAGGTGGAAGTTCCCGGTGGGCTTGATGCCGCTCATCACCGCGAAGGGCTTGTCGTTGTCGAGTGCGTCGAGGACCCTTCCGAGGTCCCGGTGCCCGAAGTCGATCCCTCGCCTGATGTGGAGGCTAGGCTTCTTGAGCCTCGGCAGGATGGCGTCCATCCGCTCGATGCCGAACTCCTTGTGGAGGCGCTCGTAGTTCCCGATGAACGTCTCGCCCCAGGGATCGAGTCTGTCTTTCTCCACGCTTGGCACGACTCGCCGGGTCGGATTATAAATTCCACTCTCGCGCGGCGTGGACGCCGGGCTACGAAGCGCCGGCCGGGGAGCCCGTCAAGGGATGCCGAGGAAGAGGAGAAGAGCGGTCAGCGCCAGCGTCGCCAGGCAATAGACCCGGAGCCTCACCCTGCCGAAGAGGCGCGCGCAGAGCCCCACCATCACGAAGACGCCGACGGCGAAGGGGACGAAGAACCCGCCGTGCACGTAGGCCTCGCTCACGAAGATCGCCGCGAGGAGGCCACCTCCGAGACCCATGGAGACTTGGATGACATAGAGGGACAGCTCTTCGCGGCCTATCATCCCGCTCCCCTGCCGACGAGCCTGCCCTCCTCGTCTATCTCGCCCTTCCTTATCCTCGTGGAGGAGATGGGCCTCCCGTCCTCGGCCTCCACCCAGTCGATGAGGACCAGCTCGAGCGGGGGGAATCCTCGCTCGGCTCGCAGGGAGTTCGCCAGCCCCACCCTCTTCCCTGTCTCCGGGCTAGCGACGAGGGCCTGCACGTCCCTGCTCGCTATCCCCGGACCGAAGAAGTCGTCGAGCTTCGCGATGGTGTAGCGCCTGCCGGGGAACCTGCTCTTGATGAAGGCCTCTAGCTCCGCATCCCTCTCCCCATAGGGGCGCCTGGTGACCTTCCCCTCCTTCCGCGCGAACTCGTCGGAGGTGAGGCCGATGACGACCTCGGCCCCGAGCTCGAAGCTCCTCTCGAGGAGCCGCCGGTGCCCTGCGTGGATCCCGTCGAAAGTCCCGCCCGTAGCGACCTTCGAGTACTTCTTTTCGGACATCGCCCGGCTTCGTAGCTCGGGACGGGTCGGAGATAATAATCGCTCCGGTCGGGGCTAGTCGGAGGACCGAGCCAGATGCGCGTGCCGGAGCAGTACGTTAGGGCGGGCAAGCTTGCGCGGGAGATGCGCGAGTGGATCCTCGAGAACGTCTCTGTGCCTCAGACCTGCCTGGAGATCGCCGAGGGCATAGAGGCCGAGATAGCTAGGAGGGGAGGCCAGCCGGCGTTCCCCACCGGGATAGGGATCAACGGGGTCACGGCGCACTACGCCCCGCAGGAGGACGACCAGACCAGGATAGGCAGCGGGGACCTGGTGAAGATAGACTACGGCGTGCACTTCGACGGCTACATCGCAGACACCGCGGTAACGATCAGCGAGAGCCCGGACCACCAGCTCCTGATGGAGACCACGAAGAGGGCCCTGGAGGCGGCGATCAACGTGGTCAAGAGGGACCCCAGGACCGGGGAGATCGGGAAGGCGATAGAGACGACCGCCCGCCAGGCGGGATTCAAGACGATAAGCAACCTGAGCGGCCACACCGTCGAGCAGTACACGGTCCACGCCGGGAAGAGCATCCCCAACGTCTACGCCCCGAACCAGCCTATGCTCAAGCGGGACGACGTCTTCGCCATCGAGCCGTTCCTGACCCTGGGCACGGCGGCCGGGTACGTGGTCGACGCCCCGAGCGACTCGGAGGTCACGATATACTCGCTCGTCATGCGGAAGAGGACCGGGGTCAAGGAGCTCGACGCCCTCGTCGACCACGTCTGGAACCAGAGGAAGAGCCTGCCCTTCACTCCCAGGTGGTTCACCAAGGAGTTCGGGCGCGAGAGGCTCGCCAAGCTGCTGGCGGAGCTCGAGAGGCGGAGGATAGTGCGCGGCTACCCGACTCTGGTAGAGGCGTCGAAAGCCCCGGTGGCGCAGTTCGAGCACACTATGAAGCTGGAAGGGAACTCGCTGGTTATCCTTACTTAGACTTGACCACGGGCTCGGCGTAGATCAGCGTCATCTTGGTGACGTTGCCGCACTTTGAGCAGTTCGCGCCGTCCTTCGTGATGTAGTCGCCCACCTGGAACGCGCGCTTGGTCTTCTGGCCGCACGCGGGGCACTCCTCGATCGTGTAGACGTTGAACTTCGACTTGCCCTGCTGCGTTTGCTGGGGCTGCGGCGCTGGCGCGGTGCTCATGCTACTGTCCGACCCCGAGCGAGTTGCCGATGCCCGCGAGCAGGACCTTGTCCCCCTCCTTCGTCTTCTCCTCGATGAGGTTTCCGATCAGGGTGTGCACCCTGTCGCTCGCGTCGGTGATCTCCTTCCTCATGACTGTGATGGCCTCTAGGATGCTCTGCTTGACCAGGATGGCGTAGACGGGCACCTTGTGCTTGGACGAGACCTCCTCGATGCGGAACTTGTCCGTCCCTATCCCACCGATCGCGGCGCCGATGCCCTCCGCGACGTCCCCCGTCTTCTCGCCCTCGAGCTTCAGCGCTGCGTCGACCATGATGATGGCGTTGAGAGGGATGTTCATCTCCTCGATGACTTTCTGGATCGCGAGCCCGGGCTCGCCCACGTATCCCATCGGCCCTTCAGCCTTTAGGACGTAGAGAGTCCTTCCCTTGTATTCGGTCACGGACATCACGGTGTCCTTGGCGATGACCTGCTTGGGGACGTTGGCCATGTACTTGGACGCGATGATGGGCCCTATGCCGTCGCCCACGGGCTGCCCGAGCTTGAAGGTGTCGACGGCGTTGATCAGCGCGTCCGCCTCCATCAGGACCTGGGGCATTATCATCTGAAGCTGCACGAGCAGGATGTACGAGTTTGTCTTCTTTCCGAGCAGGTAGTAGTGCCGGACGATCTTGTGGATCATGTTGAGGGAGCTTGCGATCTCCAGGATGTTCTCGGCCACTGAGACCTTGATGGGCTCCGCGTTCGGGAGCATCTTCTTCACCTCGCCCCTCACCCTCTCGTCTCTCGTCTCGGTGATGTGCTCTATCTTGCCGACGATCCCCTGAGGGTCGAGGTCGACCGGCATTATCGTGACGTACTCGAGGAACTCGTCGATCTTGACTGCCGGGTCCGCGCTGGTCTTGCCCGTGCCCACGAAGTAGTCGACCGCCTCCTTCCTCGACTTGTCCTTCATTAGCTTCAGCCTGTTGAGCGCCCTGGAAATGTCGTTTCCAACGATGTAAACCTGGATGCGCTGCCCGTACACTATGAATACGAAGAAGGACAGCAGCCAGACTATGTTGAGGAGGCTGCTCACGTCGCTCCCAAATTGGAGGCTCATATTCGCCAGTGTGGGCATAGGTATGGCCACACGCCCTTAGGGGGTGGACTTAAACATTTTACCGAATCCGACTTCGACGGGAATCAAACGAGCAGGGCGCTGTTGGGATAGATAGGCGCCGACATCGCCACTTCACGAGAGCTTTCGCACCTCACTAACATGGCGACGACATGTGGTTTGACTTCTGGGATCGGACGAGTCCAGGTCGGACCCACACGCTATGGCCGGCTGAAGCTTGCTCCCCCTCGAGGGAATTTAACCCTTTTGATGGGTGCCGATTGCCTAGGGCTCGGGTCTCTTGGTGGAGCTTCCCTTAGGACTTCGAAGCGTCCTCATCGTCCTTCGACCTACTGGCCATTCACTCGGAAACGGTTAAGAGAGACATGGGAATCGAGGACCAGGTCAGAATCGTGTTTCCGAGGGAGGACCGTCCGGCACTGAGCACGGCAGCGTTCGCGGTTTTGCTCATCATCGTCTTGATTGTCGGAGGTGCGATCGGAATCTATTACCCAAGGTCTGCGCAAAGAGCCTCGTCATCTAGCACGACCGCGACGTCGACGTCGACGTCGAGCACCTCCACATCGTTGAGCACCACCACATCTTCGAGCGCTACCACGACGTCCTCGACCCGCTCAAGCTCGGTCAGCTCCAATACGACGACGAGCCCGCCCACGCTGGCGCCGCCGCTCTTCAATTTCACTCTCAGCAGCGGTCCGGCCACGATACTGATCTCACCAGGCATCACCCTAATCTACCCCAGCGTCTATGTCACTCCGCTTCCCAGCGCATTCCTGGGTCAGGCCGCAGGGCTAAATTTCGGGGCGGGGGACGAGCTGGTCGTCCTGAAAGCCGTAGAACCGAGCGGCATTTCTATCCATTTTTTTGGAAGCAACCTGACAAGTACAATCTATGAAGAAGTCAGCGCGGGTTTTTCGGACGGCGTGGAATTGCAGCTGACCGCGGCGCCGGGCATAGCACCCGGCAACTACCCGGTCACGATCGAGGGGTCGTCAGGCACGCTGTCGCTGAACTACTCGCTCACGATTCAGGTGGTCCAGTACCTGGTCTTTGCCAACCGCGGCCTCTTCCAGCCGAGCAATCTCAACGTCACGGTTGGGTCGACAGTCTATTGGATGAACATCTCCACGGATCCGAACGGGTACTCCGATATCGCCTTCAAGACCAACGGCGTGACCTCCCCCGGGCTCTTTCCCTGTGTGACTGCGGAGTATGGGCCAACTGCTTGCGGCGTGTGGAGCTACACCTTCACGACCGCAGGCACCTTCCCGTACATCTGTAACGCTTTGCCGGCATGTGGGGGGGGAACGGTAACGGTCAGGGGTTGAGGTGGGGAGCCGTCCGAGCCCAAGAGTTAAGTATCGTAGAGCGAGGATTGCCGAGGATGAGTCCTCGCCACGGGGGGTCCTGAACCGTGCGCCGCTCGAGGACCGGGATTTCGACGACGATCGCCGCAGTCGTCATCGTGGTCGTCTTTGTAGTCGCCGGAGTCGGGGGCTACCTCTTAGAAGGCTCTGGCGCGGGGACCTCGAGCACCTCTACGAGCAGCACTGCCGCGACGTCTAGCAGCGCCACAAGTAGCAGCACGGCGACCTCGAGCTCGGTTTCGAGCAGCTCGTCCACCTCGGCACCCTCGTTAGGGCCCAACCAGACGACCGTCATGGCAGGCCTCGCGTCGGCTGCAAAGACGGAATGTGCCGCAGCGGGGTCAACATGCCTCACAATCTACACGACGCAGGACGCAGGCAACTGGGCCGAGTACTACGGACCTGCGTTTGACCAGCAATATCCGTGGGCCGCGGGCAAGGTCGACTACGTCAGCCTGTCCGCCTCCGACGAGACCACGGAAGTCCTGTCGAACTACCAGACCCACAGCGTAGTCGCAGACCTTGTCACGGGCACCCTGGCCCCGTTGATTCCCGACTACCAGGGAGGCGCTTTCCTGAACTACACGAGCCCAGAAGCGCAGTTCATGAACTACACGGCCGACGCCTTGGGCCCTGCCTGGGTTGCGACAGACCTCGCCATCGTCTTCATGATCTACAACCCGAGCCTCCTTCCAGCAAACGAAGTCCCGACTAGCTGGGCATCCTTGGCAAACCCCATCTACAACGGGGCCTTGGTCTTCCAGAGCGCAGCCGCGCTGTCGATAACGGCGGCCGAATTCTACTACCTCTACACCACGATGGGCAACTCCTCAGGCCAGTGGACCACGCTCATGAAGGGCATCGCCGCGAATCACCCCGGGCTCCCGAGCACCGCGGGGCAGGCGGAGTCGGAAGTGCTGAACGGGCAGGCGAAAGTCGGCATCGACACCCTCGACAGCTACGTGACTGCCCTGAAGGGCGACCCGACGGCGCCGCTCAAGATAATCGACCTCGAGCCGCTGGTCTACACCCCGGGCGTGGTAGCGATAACGGCCGACGCCCCGCACCCAGCCATGGCGAAGCTCGTGGAGGCGTGGCTGATCTCCCTGCCAGGGCAAGAGGCCACATTGCAAACCAACCACCTTCCATACCAATCCGCGATCGGCACGCCCTTGCTCCAAGGGTACCTCCCGTCAGACTACAAACTCATAGACGCATATTCCACATATTCAAGCACCGCACTCTTCCAGAACCCCGGGGCCTGGAGCGACACGTTTGACAACATATTCGGCGGCTAGCCGCCCAGGGGCGCGGAGGTGCGAGAGAGCCGGCTCCTTGACAAGCTCCTCGTGGCAGCCCCCGGCCGAGCCGGGGACCGGCGACCTTTCCTAGAAGCGAGTGGACGGGATGTACGGGACCAGGACCCTGCTCGCAGTATCACTGGTCGTCTTCATCCTGCTCGTCATTCCCATTTTCGCACTCGTCGTCGGGCTGTCGTTCTTCCCTTCTCTGGGCACCTCCTCATTCTCGTTCTGGGGCTTCATCACCCTCCCGAGCACCCTAAACGAGGTAGAGAACACGCTGGAGTTCAGCGTCATCAGCGCCTTCTTCACGACCATCTTCGCGACGACCTACGCCTGGATCGTCGCCAGGACCGACGTCCCCGGCAAGCGCGTCCTGGAGCTGCTGCCCATCCTTGGCTTGAGCGTCCCGCTCCTCTTCAAGGCCTTCTCGTGGACGTTCATGCTGAACCCCAACTCCGGGGTGATCAACTCGATGCTGAGGCTCCTGCTCGGCGCCGGGGCGCCTGTGCTCAACATTGACACGATGGCCGGCCTCATATTCGTCCAGTCTTTCACGAACGTCCCGATAGTATACCTCATCACGCTGGCGGCGATGAAGTCCCTCGACTCCTCGCTCGAGGAGGCATCGAGGGTCTCGGGGAGAGGTGTCCTCGGCACTTTCGTGAGCGTCACCGTCCCCCTGGTCAGGCCTGCGGTCATCTCGGCCTTCCTGCTCGCGATTATAGGCGGGGTCGGGGCGTTCGAGTTCCCATACGTCCTCGGCCAACAGGGGGGCCTCCACTTCCTGGCGACCGAGGTCTACTTCTACGCGCAGCGCAGGGTCCCGCCTGCCTATGGGAGCGCGGGCGACGTGAGCGTCCTCTACGCTGCCATCACGATCGCGTGCGTCAGCGCCTACATATGGTCCACCCGCAGGTCATTCAAGTTCCAGGTCGTGACCGGCCGGTCCTCGGCAGCGCACCTGCAGAACCTTGGCTCCTTCAGATACCTAGCAGGGCTGGTGTGCTTCGCCATCCTGTTCTTCGAGTTCATCCTCCCGTTTTCCGGCCTGGTGCTCATGTCCGGCGCGACGATATTCGCCTCCAACCTGAACAGCGTGCAGTTCAACTTCCCGACGTTCTACCTCAGCGCGCTCAAGATACCCCTCCTCTTCGCGTCTCTGCGGACCACGCTCCTCTTCGGCCTCATCGCCGCCGCGCTGGCGACGATCGTCGGCTCCCTGCTCTCCTACACCGCCCTCAAGAGCAAGACCAGGGGGGCGAGGCTCGCGGACTTCGTCTCGGCGGTCCCCCTCGCCTTCCCAGGCGTGGTCTACGGGGTCGCCCTCTTCTGGACCTTCCTCCTCATCCCGGGGATGAGCTGGCTGTTCGGGACAATCTGGCCCCTGGTGATAGCCCTTGTCTTCATACGGCTCCCGTTCACGACGCGGATCGTGTCGGGGAACATGGTGCAGATATCAAACGACCTCGAGGACGCGTCCCAGGTCGCCGGCGCCGGGTTCACTCGCACCTTCACCAGGGTCTTGATGCCGCTGATCAAGGAGGGGCTCTTCAACAGCTTCGTCTACACCCTCATCGACTCCATGCGCGAGCTGGGGGGCGTCGTCATCCTCGCGACTGCGGCGACCCCCACGTTCACGACGCTCCTCCTGCAATACTACAACGAGAGCACGTCCCAGATCGGCATCGTGGCCGCCGCTTCCGTGATATTCACCGGGTTGATCATGCTGCTCCTGGTCGCCGCTTCCCTGGTGCGCCACTACTGGGGCCGGACCGGCCGCTAGGCAGTACCTGGCCGTCCGTCGAGCGGAAGAAAAAACCGTTATAACAAACTGCGACGCACTGGCGGCCGATGCGGCGAAAGCTCCTCGACATCCTCGCATGCCCGATAGACAAGCACTACCCCCTCCGGCTGCTAGAGTTCTCCACTAAGGAGCCGGACGTCATAATGGACGGGGCCTTGCTGTGCGACGCCTGCGATAGGTTCTACCCCATCATCGACGAGATACCCGTGATGCTCCCCGACGACCTCCGGAGCACCAGAGAGGACACGGAGTTCCTCAACAAGTGGAAGGACCGACTGCCGAAGGAGACGCTCACGTCAGGGAAGCCCGTGAACCTATCCTAAACTAGGCTTCAGAAAATTCATATACGAATAACAACACGGGTGCCCTGTGTCTGTCTCCACAATCGACCCGAAGCAGCTCAAGAAGATAAGGGTCCAGCTCGGGATAACGCAGTCGGAGCTCGCCAAGGCCGCCGGCGTGAGCCAGTCGCTCATCGCCAAGCTGGAGTCCGGCCTCGTCGACCCGTCGTTCAGCACGATGAAGTCGATCTCCGAGGCCCTCCGGTCACACATCAGGATGGAGGGCAAGAAGGCCTCGGACGTCATGTCGTCGCCCGTCGTCTCCGTCCAGTCGGCGGTGTCCATCTCGGAGAGCATCAACCTGATGAGGAAGAGCAACATCTCGCAGATCCCGGTCTACTCCGGGACCAAGCTCGTCGGCGCGATAACCGAGAACCAGATCGTGGCCCTCCTCAGCGGGATGGAGGACCCGCGGGGGATACTAGCCAAGCCAATATCGAGCGTGATGCAGCAGACCTTCCCCATCGTGAGCATGGACACGCCCATCGAGGCGCTCTTCTCGCTCTTCAAGTTCGTCCCCGCGGTCCTCGTGGCGACGGGCGACAAGGTGGAGGGCATCGTCACGAAGATTGACATGCTCTCGGCCGAAGTCCACTAAGTGGTCGCGGACAGAAAGCGTTTTCATCTGCGGGACCCCTACCCACGCTCATGGGGATGGTCAACGTCCCCGCAGGGTGCGCGGGGTGCCACAAACTGGGCATCGGCTACAGCTCATGCAGAGGCTGCGGGCTGCACTATTGCCCGGGGTGCACGGCCAGGTTCGGGGGCGCGTGCCCGAACTGCGGCTCAAGGCTGGTCTGACTCGTCTCGGGCAAAGGTATTAATCGGAAAAGACAATCAAGAATCCACGGTCGGGGATTGATTGGAGGCGCCTGCGGCTCGAGGGGTGCTGACGAATCGAAGCATCGTGGCACTGGGCATTATGGCCCTCCTCGTAATCGCCTCGATAGCGCTCTACTCCAGTTACTACTCGGGGGTCGCAGCGAGTAGCAGTTCTAGGACAATCCAGGGGTCATCTACCGCCGCGTCCAGCCAAAGTCAGAACTCGAGCTCCTTTCAATCGTCGACTTCATCCACTTCTGTGAGTCCAAACTTCACTAGGGGAACTTTTTCGTCGTCGACCGACTCGATTGACGGGTTGAGACTAGTCCTTACGATGGACGCTACGGCAATTCCATTGTATGGCACACTCTCTGTGCGAGTGCAAGAGCAGAGCACCTCGCCCCAGCCGGTCAACGTCACCGCCGCTGACGACTGGAGGCTCATCGTCCTTCCGAGCAGTGGGTGCGGCGGCGCCGACATAATGGGGATTGCACTTTTCGCAGGCAACTACACGAAGGAAGACCTCTCTCGGAGCAGCCAATTGTCCGGCAGAGGCGAGTACCCGTGCTTGCTTCTCTACGGACTTCCGAACGTGTATTCCTACGATTTCCAGCCCCAGAGCGCATCTGCGACTGAAGCTTACGGATGTGAGACGAACTCCACCGGCAACGGTGCGGGCTCCTCGCCCTGCGGCTGCGAAATGGAGGCCTGTCCCCCCTATCTGATGACGGAGCGTGCCCAGACACAGGCGAACTTCTCCGTCGATGCGGAGAACGGGGACTATCACTATCTGTCGCCCGGAGTGTATACGCTGGTGGGAGCCGACGAGTGGGGCGCCGTCGCGATTCTGCACTTCGTCGTGGCGATCCCCGGGTGTCCTCTACCCCAGAGCGAGGACTGGTCGAAGCTCCCGTTCGCGAACCAGCAGACATCGGTAAACGGGACCTGGACTTTCGGGTTCGGACTCAACAGCACTTTCGTCCTCAGGACCCTGGGCCTCCGGGCCACCGCGTCCCTGATTGACTCGAACCTCACGTATGAATCTCAACACCCGCTCCTCTTGTACGGACAGCCGTTTCTCGCGAGCGTGCAGTTCATCAGCCCGAACGGGACAGTCGCTTGGAGCTATCCCCCTTCCAATAGGACATCGCTGGCGGACCTCGGCCTGAACGACGCGTGGCCGGGCGGCGAGTGGCTGGACATAACAAACGGCACCATGAGCATGCTACAGGGCAACCAGACCTACACCGTGGTCGCGAAGCCTATGATCTTCAGCCCCTTTACCGAGCAGCCAATCTCCGTCGGCGTGGAGATTACGATGAGCCTGACCGTCTGTTAACATGGGAATCGGGTTGAAGATGGATTCCAAGAGAGTCCCGCTAGGCGTCGGCATCGTGGGAATGCTGATTGCACTAGGCGCGGTCGGACTATACTCGTTCACGTCGCAACCTACGAGCCATCTCTCCTACAGCTCAAGCGACAGCAACTCCTCTCAGAACTGGTGCGGCTTTCCCGACGACAGAACGAAGCTCGTGCTGAGCGGGATCGAGGCAACCTTCACGGCGCACTTTGGGAGCTCCTGGGACCTCAAGGCCCCCTGACATACAGATGATGTCGCCGAGCGACGTGAGCCTCGACAACACCTGCGTGATTGCGGGAGGGTAGAGGATTCTGAAATGAACCCCAGGACCCTGCTGTTGGCCATCTTCGTAATGCTGACCGTGGTCTTCGCTTCTTTGACGTTCGGCGAATACTCCCAAGTCAACAATCTCAACTCACAGCTTCAAAGCCAGAGCAGAAGCACGGTGATGCGGACGCTCATCTCTACGACCACGGTCGTGACAACGGACACATGCCCGTCGATAATGAAATGCGCGTCATTCACCTATAGTCCGAACCCTCAGGTGCAGATAGTTTCTGTCGAGGCCAACAAGACCTATGCCTCTACTCATATCGTCTTCTGGGTGACGGTTGAGAATACCGGCATCTCTCCGATTCAGCTTGATAATTACGCCCTAAACTTCTCTGTCCCCGCGAACTCTTCGGTCCTTCGGCAGGTCGACTGTCCATGCTTTCCCGGCGGCACCGACATAACCGGAGGCTACAGTCTCAATCCTGGCGAAAGTTACACGCTAGATGCTGGTTGGCCTAACACCAAGAGCTTCTACTATCAAGTAGTCCAGCCGGGGACCGTCGATGTCAATCTCAACTTCACCTGGACCGAGGGCAACGGAGCGCCAATACCGCCCAACACGACGACGATTTCGGCGCAGTTCGCATTCCCGTGAGACTAGATTGAGATAAAAGGCAGGCACTCCCCGTTGCCGTCAAGTGACGTGGCATTGCAGGGAAGCGGAAAAAGGAGTTTCGTGTACGTCGCCGCGGCGATACTGGTTGCCGGAGTCCTCTTGTCCGCCACCGTGATCCTTGTCCCTCTGTCACGCCCTCCGACGACCGTTACCGAGACATCCGTCACGACCGCAACAGACACAACGACCTCGACCAGCGTCTCGACCACAACTGCAACGTCGACCCTAACCAGCCTCACTACCACAACAGAGACGACGACCTCGACCAGTATCACGACCACGACGGAGACGACGACCACAACAAGCGTTGTGACCCTGCCCGCCGGTTGCCTGCCGTCCCAGAGCAACGGATACTCTTCTGGGACCCTGGTGGCGGGAGCCAGCTCTCCGGCGATGATCTGCGTCCAGGTCTACGAGTTCAACTCCACCTCTCCGATCGTGCTGGACACCGCGAGCCTCCTCGAGATAGAGGGCTTCTCGCCGAGCAGCGGACAGCCAATTCTCGATCCCGCGGCGAACTTCACCGTCGCCGCCAGCGTTGACCAGCTTACCTTAGGAGGCCCTGCGAACGCCGGCGAGGGCACGGTCCTGGCATTCGCGATAACGGCCAGGCCCGGCGCGAGCGGCACCTATCAGCTAGCGTTGCAACGGGCTCAACTCGGACCCGATGGGCCGTGGGAGGACTGCGCTAACGGCGACCTCGTCGCAGGGAACGGTCAGCCCAACTACGTGCCTCCCAACGAGGCATGCCTGCCCATATACATAACCGGCGGGGAGCAGTTCAGCATTCCGGGTTTAGGTTACACGGTTCCCGGAGGCATCTTGCTCTACAGAATCATCAGCCTGACGAACTCGACGCTGTGAATTCTCTCCTGCGCTGAGCTTTTAATCCCCGCCCCGACTCGGCCGTCTCGATGGGGGGACGTAGCCTAGACAGAGGCGGGAAAATACGCGTAGGGCGTATCATTCCCTTACACCTAGACAGGCATGGCAACAGGCTCCAGTGGTCAAACGACAAAAAGTTTGATGACACGCTTGCGTGGATGATTTCCCATCGGAGCGGCGATACCTGTGATCCGTCGGTTCAAGTCCGGCCGTCCCCACCATCTTTTACCTAACCGGAAGGTTCTGTGCGGCTCAAGCAGGTCCAGGTTCCTGCTGCGCGACCACGAGCGCGTTCGACCCGACCTGGAAGCAGTAATCGTAACCTTGGCCTGCGGCCACAAGCGTGTCGCTCGGAAGCCAGTGAGCGTCGTACTCACAATTGTCAACGGGCAGTTCGTTGGTCTGGTTGTATACGGGGTATGTGACGACGATTGACATGTTCTCCTCGCCTGTGGTGCTGTAGAAGGTGAATGGGCAACTTTCCGTCGCCGTCGAAATCGGGCTAGGGCAGATGAAGACAATCGCGCTGCTCAAGCTGGTGCTAAGGCAGATTTCGTTGCATGCCCCATCCGACGAGGTCAGGAAGATGGCGCTGGACCAAGGCATCCCCGGGAACTGTGTGGTTGTAAACGCAATCACAGTTCTCGAGGTCGAGACAGAGGTGGTCGTCTCCGTCTGCGTTGAAATGCTGGTAGTGGTGGATGTGACAGTTGAGAAGCTGGTAGCCGTTGAAGTGACTGGATGGGAAGCGAGAGAGCTGACCGTCGACTCGAGGCCGGAAATCGACTGCCTTTGGCCGGAGAGGGTGGCCGATGTGCTGGCGTAGTATATCCCGAATGCACCCGCCATGGCCAAGATGACAATCAGGAGAGCTGCGGGCGGGCGATGCACTTTTTGAGAAGTCCGCAATCTCAGCCCCTCATCTCTTCGAGGGTCGGTTGGCAATAAAGACGACGGAAGATTCTGCGGATGAAATGGTAGCCACTCAAATCGTGCAGGGGGCTCTTTTCGATTAATACTTTCTGGACCTGGAAGCCCTGTTTCACATGCACCCTACGGCGTCAGATCACTCTTGGAGTCGGGCGACGCGGTCGTCGTTGTCACTGTGGTGACGCGGTCGTGGTCACTGTGGTGACGGTGCTGTTTCCTGTCGTCGAGGTGACTATCTGCGCCTCCCTAGAAGGGACCGAGACGGTGACGTAGATGGTCGTGTTCGGCTGGACAGAGAAGAGATAGACGGAAGCCAGAGTCCCCGGTCCCTGGTCGTATCCCGCCGCAAAAGTCAGGTTGTAAATGCCAGCCTGAGGAAGACCATCATTCGCAAGCTCGATGAACCCGGTGGCGTTGGGTTCCAGGCGGAGACAATAGGTCGTCCTGTTCGCCGGAGTCTGAGGGCCGAGCGATACTGAATGGGTGACGAGGACTGAGCCGTTTCTGACGATCGAGCCCTGGTCGGTCAGGATCTTGAAGAAGATTGACCCGTTCTCTTGCTGTCCGAGCACCGGGAAGACCGCGTTCCCGCAATAGTCGGGCAGGTGGTTATTGTTGAAGTTATTGTAAGCTGGAGACGAAGTAGCTGTCGCGTTTTGAGCAGATGATGACGGCACCGCGGCAATGCTGGATGCGCTCGTCGTGGCCGAAGTGCTGGGCGAGGAGGCCGGAGCAAGCTCGAGCACCCCGATCGCGGCCACGGCCGTGACGACCACGACCAAGGCCACCGCTAGGTAGCTGGTCGCGCCTGCCGAGGCCTGGTTGCGAGGGTTCATGGGGCGTTGCGCATAGAGAGGCCGGACTCATTTGACGTTTTGGGTAGATTGCTCTGTTCGCCATTAGCCTTGGAACGGGCGCGGGCAGACTTCAGGAAACAGAACACCTGATTCGAGAGGCTCAGCTGCGGGAGCAGCCCGGGCCAGCGTGGGAACTGTCCCAATTAGCAAGAACAGTATCCGCCGGCCACCTACAGGTTGGGGCTCTTCATGCGGCCGTCAGCCTGACTGCGACCTGCCCTTGGCTCTGTACCTGATCACGGCGTACCCGAGGACTCCCGCCAGGAATGCGTACACGGAGGCCGCGACGTAAGGCCCTGCGTGCCACTCGAAGCTCTTCTCGGAGACGAGGTCGGGGTTTTGCCCCTCCTTCATCGCCGTCCACTGCGGGAAGGTGGTGGACGAGACGGGGCGCGACTCGTAGAAGCTGACGTAGTTCCAGCCCTCCTTGACGATCTGCCATTGCCCGCCGACGTAGTTCCACTGCTGGTTAGCCTCGATGTTGATCGCCAGCGTCCCGACCACGGAGCTGTTTCCGTTCATGGTGAGCGTCAGCGAGACGTTGACGTTGTCAGGGTTGACGGCCTTCTCGCTGAAGTTGGACATGTTAGCTGTCAACGAGGTCGTCTTGCCTATGGACGACCCGTAGAGTATCCTCACGTTGGCGCTGCCGCTGTAGACTCCGTTCAGCCCTGACGCTACCACGCCGGGCGAGGACGTCCAATCGACGAGCGCGTCGTTGGAATAGAAGTTCCCCAGGCCGGTCACGTCACGCGCGTTGAAGTCGGCCACCCATCGGGAGACGGCCGCGGAGACGTTGCTCGTAGGGGTGACGCAGCCGGGGCCTCCACCCGAGCAGTATATCGAGGTCGAAGTACTAGTCGTCCGGCTCACGGTCGGAGACGAGGACGAAGGGAGGAAGACAAGCTCGGCAGCGATTCCCGCCGCGACGAAAACGGCGACCGCGACAGCGAGGACGGAGACGGCCGCCTTCTTGCCGCGAGTATCCGCCGCAATCGGGTCACTAGGAAGCCAGCCTCGAATCCGCCTCCCGAAGACTCCCATACGCTCCAGGACATTCATGCTTTCAACTCCGGGATAAGTTCTGAGAACAAGAGATGGGCCAGCTTGCCCGGATGCATGCTCTTCGCGTCCTTCACGTCGATGTGTCTCTCGCTTGCGATGTCAAGCAGGTACGCTCGCGTCTGCTTCAGGAATTCTTCGTTGGTGACTTGCTCTGGATCGTCGTGCCAGTACCAGACCTTTATCCCGTGACTCGTGCTGTAGGTGACGATGGCTCTATGCCTTATTCCGGGGTGATAGCCCAAGAGCACACCTTCCTTGGGGTATACCTTCGTTATCTGAATGTCATTAGCCTGCGCCACGTCTAGGAGCGTTGTTGATAGCTTCGCTTCTGCAGCCATCTTGGTCTGGTTGACGAACTGCCGCGAGGTCTCGAGTTTGGTCGCTATAGCGGCTGCTGATAGTCCTTCTCCTATCAGGGACCACACTGTCTTCTGCTTCTGGCTTAGGGGCGAGGAAAGCGTCCAGTTGGCTCCCATATTCACATCACTGTAAATAGTGGACTATTTACAGCTATTTAAGGCTTTGGCTGGGCGATAACACAATCCACGGCCCCGACCCCGTAACCTTCAATCAAATCGTGGCACTCGCCGGGAAAATCGAGTGGAGATCAATGCGCGGAGTTTCGAGTCCTTGCCATCCTGCATCTACGCGGCGTGTTCCCGCGGCTAGGCTAACCCCCATTGCTCGCCGACACGTGCTCCAGCTTTAACGCATGTCCATTCTCAATTTGTTTCCAGATTCTGATAAGGAAACCGGCGGCGCGCTAGGTCCCAGATTGGACCAAGCTGCTAGGGTTTCACAAGCAGGAACTGGTGCGCCGAACTGCCAAGATGACCGGCGTCGCCTGCGTAGCTGGCGACTATTTTGTACAAGCCCGCCTTGGCTGGCGTGAACGTAACCGCGCAAGTCGCCGTGGTGCCGCTTCCAGAGAGATTGCAGGTGGCGGAAGAGAAGATGCCCGCCTTGCTAGCCGAGAACGCGACCGTCCCCGACGGGGTGATCGGTGTCCCTGAGCTCGTATCGGTAACGGTCGCGGTGCAGGTGGAACTTGAGCCCGCGGTCACGATTGCAGGAGCACAGGAAACAGAGGTTATGGTAGAGTCGAGGGCGACCTCGTAGAAGAGCATGTCGCCGTACGCCGTCGTATAAGTGCCGCTGAATGGCGCCTCGGTCGGGGTCGCTTCGTTGAGCACCTGACCTGCATAGAGAACGCTCGCGCCAGAGCTGGTTTGGAGGTCAAGGATGTGGATTCCAGCAGAGCCACTCGGTATTGCGAATTGCACTCCTGGAACCGGGATTCCTCCGGTCGCAGTCGATGTGAAGGTGCCCACGGTGATGGAGCCGCTAATCGCGTTCCATACGACGTTGTAGGCGGTGTTGGCCGTGAGACCGTGGACACCATAGCCGCTTCCTGTTCTGATGATGGTTATCTGGCCTGGTCCGCCGCTGTTGATGCTGAGAGTCTGCCCAGACGCGAAGTCAGCGATTGGGTAGTAGGTGACCGAGCCCGTCGCGGAGACTCCCGAAAGAGTCCCGACGACAGAGATGCTCTGGGTCCCTCCTCCGAGGTCGGGGACTAGTCCCGCCGTCGTGGTGCACGTGCCCGCCGTTGAGGTCGTGCATGTGCCTCCAGATGCCATAGAAGAGCCGCCAATCCTCAGATTCAGCGTCTCGCTGTTGCTGAAACCGTGGGCTGTCATGGCCTCAGTGCTGGTTGTATAGTCAACTTTGGTCGAAGCGGGCCTCTGAATCCAGGGCGTGATGCCGAAGGATGGGCTCAAGATGTTGGCAGGGCCACTCGGCGCCTGAGCGGTCGTTGCCGTGTACGACGCCGCGACCGTCGGAGTCCCCGCGGATGACCAAGCTGTGTCACCCAGAGCCGCCGTTGCGAAGACCGCGCCGTTGGCGTCGCACGTGCTGCTGCACGTTCCCGCTCCGCCGTTGTTGTAGGTCACGGTCTCAAGGCCGGAGCCGCCGTTGCTGATGGAAATCGCCCCACCGGTGACGACAAACCCGTAGCCAAAGAATCCCACCTGGTTCTGCGCTGGGGCCGGGCTGGTCGTGGATACGGCGAACCCTGTCCCTGGCGCATATGCGAACTTGTCCGTGCCGAGGACTCCTGTGCTTGAAGTAGAGCCCCGGATCGACGAAACCAGGGCGCCGCCCCACGTCCCGGAGCCGAGGGCGATGTTTCCGCTCGCGTAGCTGAACGTCGTGCCTATTATGACCACGCCAACGGAGCCGAATGGCACATTCGCTGTCGGTGAGACGACGAGCTGAGCGCCAGCGCTACCGAACTCGCCGTTTGAGCCTATGGTGACCGCCGCGTGGTTAGTTGACACGCCTCCGATGGTGATGCTGTTGGCCGCGAGCGTGCCTGCCGCCAGACCGTGCGCCTCCACGAACAATGAAGTGGGCGCAAATCCAAGGAAGCTATACGAGATCCTTCCGGTTGGCGAGTTATAGAACGCGACCCACGGGTTGACCTCGTACGTGGTCGTCGCGACGAGGCCTGAAGTGGCGCCGGTCGCCGTTATCGTCTTCGAACCGCCAGTAGTGTCAGCGACACCGGTTGCCGCACCTGTTGTGCACTGACCATAGGTCCCCAGGGTAGACCCAGTGGTGCAGCCGAACGATGTCGTCGTCCACATCGTGGTCGATATCGTCACCGACTCGCCCGAGCCGAAGCCCGCGATTGCGATCGACGGAGTAATCGACTCTTCTGGGAAGCCGAAGTTGTTGCCGGTGTAGGTCACCCTGACACTGGGCGTGATGGTGAAAGCCGATGACACGGTGGCACTCCCGTCAGAGACCGCGATGGTTTCGTGACCACCGGGCAGAGCTGGTACCTCTACGGATACCTGGAAGTCGCCGGACGCCGCTGTGGTCAGACATCCTGCGCCACCAGATGGCGCGATGAGGCTGTCGACCATGCCCGCGCCGCCGTTGGCGGATGCGCAAACTTGTTGTCTCAACCACGGCACAGTTGTGCTCCCGACCGCAGATGCGATGGTTATTGACTTGGCCGGACCGAACCCTCTGCCCGTAATGACAAGGTTCGAGCCGACGGTGCCCGATGTC
>Ga0209517_10000694_pt1 | contig 56031 bp, 48 predicted proteins | sample PeaSoiMetSII2010_FD_187695 | JGI IMG/M metagenome (GOLD analysis project Ga0209517, IMG submission 187695) | Peat soil microbial communities from Weissenstadt, Germany - SII-2010 (SPAdes) (version 2) | ecosystem: Environmental > Terrestrial > Soil > Wetlands > Peat | place: Germany...
CGGCGTCCAGGCCAGAACCCAGGCGGCCTTGATTGAGGCCATCGGGCTGGCCCTCCAAACCGTCACCCCTCAGGACGCCAGGAACTGGTTTGCCTCGTGTGGCTATAGTTTTATTTAAAATGCTCTAGCGTTCTTTTCCGGAGAAATCTACATCATCTAAAAAATGCCGCGCATGTAACTATTTGGCGGCCAGCACGTCTTATAGCCTGGTTGTATGAAGGACAAATGAGAACGATTATTTTGACATATCCGGGATACCAGTCCCTCCCCCGAGGCATCAAGCAAATGCTGGTGGCCTCGGAAAACTTTTACTTTGATGAATCCAGGTCAACCGCGACCAATCGCTGGCCGAAAGATGCAAAAATTGCGCAGTTCCCTGCCACAATGAGTTTCGGCAATCCTTTGGCAATATACGCCGGGCGATGACTCAATCGCGCCACCCGTCACTCGTCACTCGAAGTTATTCCTCGAAGCACGAACGCGGTGACCGGCACGCGTCCTTGTGGACCGGCTGGTCGTCCACGCCGACGACGGTCTGCGTGCGGTTGCACCAGAAATGGCACGGCGTGACGTGCTCGCCTTCCTTTTCCGCAAAGGCTTCCTCCGGCGACGCGCCGACATACAGGCTTTTCGTCCGCAGATGCTTGCAAAATGTCTGGCTCATGGCGTCAACCTTTCAGTTTCAACAGCGTGCGCCGGATGAGCGCGTGCGCCATCGGCACCTTGTAAGCATTGTGCGCCAGCGGCTTGGCATCCTTTAATATCATGTCCGCCGCCTGCGACACCGTGTCGTCGTCCAGCATCTTGCCGTCGAGAAAATCATTGGCGGCGGCGACCTGGTGCGGCACCGGCGAGATGCTGCCGAGCGCGACGCGCGGCTGGCTTAATTTTCCGCCAACGACATTTGCCGCCGCGGCGCAACTGACCAGCGCCCAGTCGAACGTGTGCTTGTCGCTGATTTGCAGATAAGCGCTACGGCTGCGCGCGGTCGGAATTTCCACGCGCAGAATCAAATCGCCGGGATTGAGCGAATGGTGCGCCGTTGGCTCCGTCCACGCTTTCTGGTAAAGCTCGGCCATGCTCAGGCGTGTTTCCTTGCCGTCGCGCAGCACGACGGCGCTGGCGTCGAGCGCGGCGAAGGTGGTGCCCAGGCTGGAGACCACCGGGCTGATGCAATCGTTGCCGCTGAACAGACTGTGATAGCGGTTGTCGCCTTCCCGCGCGTAACAAAGGTCACCGCCTTTTTTCAGACACGGCACGTCGCGCTGACGGAAATACCAGCAGCGCGAATGTTGCGCAAGATTACCGCCAACGGTGGCGACGTTGCGGATCTGTGGTGAGGCGATTTCCGACGCGGCATCGTGCAAACCGGGAAAAACTTTCGATATGTCCGTGTCACCTTCAAGTTCCGCAATGGTAACCAGCGCGCCGAGGGTCCAGCTTTTTGCGCCACGCTCGATCCGGTTCAAGCCGGGCAACGACTTGACGTTGACGAGGATGTTCGGACCGGGAATGAGATAATCCTTGAGCAGGCCAAGCAAATCATTGCCGCCGGCGAGATAGGCGCCGTGGTCGGCAACCAGTTCGCGGGCGCTGTCAGTGGAAAGCGCGGTGGTATATTCAAAGGCTTTCATTGGCAATAAACATTCAACATTCAACGCCCAACGCCCAACATCGCCAACCCTTGGATATGCGATGTTGAATGTTGAACGTTTCCCATTTCATTATTCACTATTCACGTTGCAGCCACGGGTCTGGGCACCTTGCCCAGCGCGGCCAGGACCTTCGCGGGCGTGATGGGCAGGCTGCCGACGCGCACGCCGATGGCGTTGGCGACGGCATTGCCGATCGCCGCCGCCGTGGGCACGGTGGCCGGTTCGCCGATGCCAATGACGCCGCGCTCCGGCATGTTCAACAGGACGATTTCAATTTCCGGCACGTCGGCGATGCCGGGCAGTTTGTATGTTTCAAAATTCGGGTTGAGCACCACGCCGGACAAATCGTCCATCACGCGTTCCTCGTAGAGCGCGTAGCCCATGCCCATGATAACGCCGCCGTTGATCTGGCTTTCGAGCGTCAGCGTGTCAATGATGAGGCCGCAATCGTGGACGGCGACGACTTTCTTCACCGTGACCAGGCCGGTTTCGGTGTCCACGGCCACCTCGGCAAACTGCACCCCGTAGGCCGGTCGGTTGGAAAGCCCTTCAATCCAGTTTCCGTGAACGACCAGCGGATTGACGCCGAGCTTTTTGCAGGCCGCAAACCAGTTTTTCCCGCGCGCGTCAGCAATGCCGGTCTGCTGCTGCAACTGCTGCAACGCCCGGGTGCAAATGTCATAAACCGTCGGCGAAACCGACGCGCAGGTGGTGCTGCCGCCGCTGCCGGGGCCGGGCGGAAAATTCGTGTCACCGACTTTTACGGCAATCTGTTCCGGCTGCAAACCGAGCATTTCCGCCGCGACCACGGCGATAACGGTCTTCGTGCCGGTGCCGATGTCCTGCACGCCAAGGCGGAACTCAACGCTGCCATCGGGATTGATTTGCGCTTCGCCCTGGGTGGAGCGGCTGGGGCCGCCGGCGGGCCACGCGGCGCCGGCGCAACCGATGCCGGTTTTGACCGGGCCGGGCGAGCTGCCGGGCTTCCGGTATTCTTCCTTCCAACCGATTTTTTCCGCGCCGATGGCGTATTCACGCTGGCGGACTTCGTTGGGGTCATTTTTGAGCCGGAATGCCAGCGGGTCCATGCCCAGCTTCACGGCAAGGTCGTCCATGGCGGATTCCATGCCGAAGGACGCCGGTGGATTTCCCGGCGCGCGAAAGGCGCGGGCGGAACCGGCGTTGACCGCCACATGCGATTGCTTCACGCGGCTGTTTGGAACCTTGTAAAGATAGGGCATGGTAAGGTCCGCGCCTCCTCCCCCGCCGCCGGAATCACCGCCCGCGCCGATGCCGGCAGTCCCATAATTTTCCGCCTCGAAGGCGTGCAAAGTTCCGTCCGCCTTCGCCCCCATTTTGATTTTTTGAAAACTGGAAGGCCGGTTGCCGACCGCGAGCGCCTGGTCAAATCGCGTGAGCATCAGCCGAACCGGCGCTTTCGCTTCGCGCGACAGTTGCGCGGCCAGCACACCCTCCGCACCGGCGCCAAATTTGGCGCCGAAGCCGCCGCCCATGAATTCGGTGATGACGCGCACTTTGCTTTGATCCAGTTGCAGCGCGCCTGCCAGGCCGTCGCGCACGCTGGAAATGCCCTGGGTGGAAGCCCACGCCGTCACCCCGTCGTCCGTCCAGGAAACCGTGTTACCGTGCGTCTCCATCGGATTATGGATCTGCACCGGCGTCGTGTAAAAACCTTCAATGACGGCGGCGCACTCGCCGAACGCCTGGTCCACGTTGCCCTGTTCCCGCGGTCGGCCGGGCGCAACATTGGACCTGCCCTCCCACACCTGCGGCGCGTCGTCCTTCCGGGCTTCATTCTCGTTGACGGCAAAATCATTGCGCGGTTCGGCTTTGACTTCAATGGCGCGCAACGCGTCGAGGCACGCCTGTTTGCTCGTGCCGGCAACGGCCGCGATTTCCTCGCCGTAAAAACGCACGGTGAACTCGCCGTCACGCGCGACCACGGCGGCCTTGATGCCGGGAATTTGCCGCGCCTTGTCCAGGTTGACCGATAAAATCTTTGCCGCCGGCCATTTTGACCGGAGAATCATCCCGTAAAGCCAGCCGCCGGCCTGGATGTCAGATGAATAGCGCGCGCGGCCGGTCACCTTGGGCACAGCGTCCACGCGCAACGTGGGGTGGCTGATGTATTTGGTTTCGGTCGGCCAGCTAGGCATGGATGACCTCCGTTTTGCTGGTGACCTTTACGCCCGCCGCTTGGAACACGGCCTGCAAAATGTGCGGATGGGTGCCGCAGCGGCACAGGTTCCCGGCACAGGCGTGTTTGACCTCGTCGGCGGTCGGGTGCGGATTTTGTTTCAGCAATGCGGTCACGCTCATGATAAAACCCGGCGTGCAATAACCGCATTGCAACGCGTCTTTGGCTATAAACACCTGTTGCACCTTCGACAATTTGCCGTCCTTGGCCAGGCCTTCCACGGTTGTAATTTCGTGTCCTTGGGCCTCGATGGCGAGTTTCTGGCAGGAATAAATCGGCGTCCCGTCCAGCAGCACCGTACAGGCGCCGCACGCCGCGCGGTCACAACCTTCCTTGGCGCCGGTCATACTGGAATAATTTCGCAGAGCGTCGAGCAGAGTCACGCGCGGTTCGAGCTGAAGTTTCATTTTCTCGCCGTTGACCTTCAGCGTCACCGGCACCGCGCCGGGACCAAGAATTCTCTCGGCATTGACCTTCTCCAGTTCCGCGGCCACCGCTGTGGTTTGCGCGGCCACTGCGGCCACCGCCGAGGTGCCCAGTCCTTTCAAAAATGTCCGGCGGGAAAAGGAACCCGCGCCGGCTGTGTCCGGATCATTCATAACTTTCTCAAGTGGGACTTCACTGCCTTCTCATAGTCCTCGGGCCGATCCAAGTCAAGCAACAGTCCGGCATCGGCCACCGGACATTGGACGCATCGGCCGGTAAATAGTTTCAAAAAATCTTTCAAGGTTTCCGCGCGGGAATGTTTCAATTCAGCAAATACACCGGACGGCAAAACGACCGGGTGTCCAGCGTGGCCGTTGAACGCCGGCTGGCAAATCGCGTCCGGGTTCTGCATGGAAAACTCCAGCAGCGCGCGCAACGTTTCCAACCGCAAATGGGGTTGGTCCCCCAGAACCACCGCCCGGCTTGAGATTTCTTTCCGCCAGCCGGGCCAGCGCGCCGCGCAACGAATCGAACTGAACATGCCGCGTTCGGGCTGCGGATTTTCAATGCGAGCCGGCGGCGGGAAACTCAAACGGTCCAGTTCAACGTCCAGTTCCCGGTCGTCCGGGCGGTGGACCATGGCTATCTGCGCCGCCCCCAGCATTTGCCATTGTTCAATGAGATGGCCGACGATGGTGGTGGCGCCCCACGGCAGCAACAGTTTGGGCCGGCGCATCCGGGACGATGCGCCGGCACCGAGGATGATGACGCCGAGCGCCGGGCGATTTTTCGTCGGTGACATGTGACGGGTGGCAGGTGACGGGAATTCGCGTCACGGGCCACTCGTCACGCGTCACGCAAGGCGGCCCGTTTCTGGATGTATTGCGCCAGAACGCTCACGGCGATTTCCGGCGTGCTGTGCGCGTGAATGTCCAAGCCCACGGGACAGGCAATCCGATCGAATTGCTCCGCGGTGGCGATATTTTGTTTCAGGAACTGTTCGCGGATAATCCGCACCTTGCGGCGGCTGCCGATCATGCCGAGAAAAACAAACGGGCGATGAATCCACTCGGTCAACACCAGCGCGTCATGCTGGTGGCCACGGGTGACGATAAGGCCAAAGGCCGGCGGTTTCGGCAAAGGCACTTTCAGCAGCTCGTGCCAGCCCCCCACGCGCAGGCGGACGGCTTCGGGAAAAAACTGGTGATTCGCCAGCCCGGGTCGGTCGTCAAAGACCGTCACGTCGAACTCCAGTTGCAAGGCCAGCGGCGCAACCGCCTGGGCGACATGGCCGGAGCCGGCAATCCAAAACGCACAAGGTGGCGAAACGGTTTCCTGATAAAGCCAGTCTTCCGGGAGCGCCGGCATCCTGCCGGCAGGTTTGTCCGTTTGACCGGTTGGACTCGCCGGCAGGATGCCGGCGCTCCCGGGAACAAGCGCGATGGAGAAATCCTTTTTGACGCCCCAGCGAACCGGTTCGGTAACGGCGGCGAGTTGGCGCCAGAGTTCCGCCGCTTCCGCCGCCCGGGGCAAAATCAATCCGGTCACGCTGCCGCCGCAAATCAGCCCGTCGTCCCAGCCGAAGTCGTGGTCCAGCAGCATTTCAAAGGTCGAAGATTCGCCGGTTTTCAAGGCGCGTTTGGCGCGGGCGTGAACTTCGGCTTCCAGACAGCCACCACCGAGCGTGCCGATGATGCGTCCGTCCTGGAAAAAAAGCGCCTTGGCGCCGATGCGTTGCGGGCTGGAACCTTTGATGCCGGAAATCAGGGCCAGGGTAAACGGCCGGTGCTCCGCCAGGGCGGCGGCGAGTTGTTCATAAAAGCGCGCCATGGGAACTGAATTTTGTGCCGATCAAATGCAAACGTTCTGACATTCAGCTTAGCCCAACCACTACGGGCTTGACAATCCACCGTCTGTAAACATTTTTATGCCATGAATAATTTATCCTTTCTACGCGGCTCAACCCTGCTCGCCATCCTTTTGCTTGTCTTTGGTCTGGTCACCACTACCCAGGCCCAAACCAACTCCTCTGCCCTGCTGAACGATGCTTACGCGACCCTCGCTCAAGCCAAGCATGATTACAAGGGACATCGGGTCAGGGCGATGAAACAGATCGAAGCCGCCCTCGGCGAACTCGGCGGAAAAATCAGCAGCACGGGCAGGAACCATGAACCCCAGGGAACTTCCGACGCCCAGCTCCGCGCCGCACAAGGACTCCTGGAACAAGCCAGGGCCGGACTATCGGGCAAGGCTCTTAAACATGTGCAGGCGGCCATCAGTCAAATTTCCATTGCGCTGTCGATTCGCTAGGCACCCCGGCCAGCCCGTCCCGGCCGGCTCGCCCGGATTTAAACTCGTGAGCAGTCATGGGAAGTCCCGCATAATCCGGGAGGTTTAAACACCCGGTTCGGCGGCAGTCAAAGTCCGCGTGGGGTGCGACACGGAAATAAAACTTGCACGCAATGGGATTAGGACGGACACTGCATAAAACAAGCAAGACCGATTAGAGTTCAGGCCGCATTGGGTGCTGGTTGGAAGTTCTCGTTCAGTCTTCAAAGCAGGAATTTATTTATGACCATGTTTCTTTTTTGGTGTGCCATTGGCGTTGTTGCCGGAACAGTTTTCGGTTCCTTGTTCGAATGGACGTTGCACCGGTACATCATGCACCGCTCCTTTTTGGTGAAATTTTTCCGTTATGCCTTTGAACGGCATACCCTCGTGCATCATCACATTTTCAAGGCCGACCACACGTACCACCTCGTGCGCGAACCGGACAAAAAGACCATTCCGATGGCGTGGTGGCACGGGCCGATGCTCGTAATGCTGGGCCAGGTGCCGTTTTTGCTCTGGGCGCTGTTTTCAGAAAAGTGGGGCATCCTGTGCGGCGCGGCGTTGACCTGCACGCTGTATTTCACGGCCTACGAATACATGCACTGGTGCATGCACCTGCCGAAGAAACGGCACGTGGAACGTTCGGGCATCTTCTTCCGCCTGAATGGACATCATCTGTTGCATCACCGCTACATGCACAAGAATTTCAACGTGGTCCTGCCGCTGGCGGATTTGTGCCTTGGTACGTTGCTCCTGCGCTCGAAGGTCGCCTTTGCCCAGGCGCAGGGTCCCTCCGTGCCCAATGTGCAGCCGAAGGGGATCAATCCCTTCAAAGTGCTGGCCGTGGCCGCGGCGAAGAAGGTTTGAGTTTATCCCGCCATCCCCATCTCAGGGAAAGCAAGCCGCCGCGCCGAGGGCAGACCGCCGTCAAGGACTGACGTTTGTCAACCCCTTGCCCCGTCCATGATCCAGATTGATGAATTGCCGGGTTTGGGGGATGTAATAAACGATGTTGAACCTGCCAATCGGTTCAAGTTTCGCAACTTCAAAGGCGGTTCGGGTCGCCCCAAAGGTTCTGCCTTCGGAGACATTGCTTGTCCACTGGTGATTGGGAGCCAGATAGTGGAGCGTTTCGGCTTCTTCGATAAGTATGTTCATGAACCGGAAGACTAGCACATTCTCCCGAATCACCAGCATTAAAACGAACAAATCCAGGATGGTTCATCACCGGATGGTGAATCTCCCTGACGCTTCGCCGCCTTCGGTAACGTTCCCAATCAGCCTGATGGTCACCGGACAGGCCGGGCCGGATTACCCGGTGCCGGCCACAACGAATTTAATGATTGGGCGGACTCAAATGCCGGCCCTTATCCGATGCGCTTCTATCCGCTGGTCTCCGGCCCGCCTTTGCCCTAACGTCGCGGTGATTCAAACCTATGAACAGCATTCCCGGTCGTTCCGATTCGATCAGGACAACCAAAGCCGCATTGAAAAACATTTTCCGCGTGGCCCTTGCGGCCTTTGTTCTGGCCGGAAATTCGTCATGGGCCGCCGGGCCGGTGCCGGCGTCACCACGGGAAAGAGTTTCAATTGATGAAGGCTGGCGCTTCACGAAAGGGGATCCGACCAACAACCCGGCCACTAACCAGTCGGTCGCCGCCAAAGGATCGCCCAACGTTACCGCCGTGATCAAGCAATGGGTTTTGCCGACCGGCAACGATTTCATCAAAGACCCGTCGCGAAAATTTGTCAGGCCTCAGGGAAATCCCGGCAACGGCATCTCGTTTGTGCAGCCGAATTTTGACGACAGCTCGTGGCAGCCCGTCAATTTACCTCACGATTGGGCTATCGCAGGGCCGTTCACTCACTCCGACGGCGGCGGCATGGGCCGCTTGCCCACCGCCGGCGTGGGGTGGTATCGAAAGCAGTTGGACATTCCGGCAACCGATTCCGGCAAGATGATTTTCCTCGATGTGGATGGCGCGATGTCCTGCGCGGCGGTTTGGTTTAACGGTCAATGGGTGGGCGGTTGGCCTTATGGTTATGCGTCCTGGCAAGTGGACTTGACGCCCTATGTGAAGCCGGGCGGCGCGAATGAACTGGCCATCCGGCTGGACAATCCGCCGAATTCGTCGCGTTGGTATTCCGGGGCCGGAATTTATCGCAACGTCTGGCTGGTCAAAACGCTGCCCGTGCATGTGGGACATTGGGGAACTTATCTTACGACTCCGGAGGTTTCGTCGTCGTCAGCCACCGTTGATTTGAGAGTAACCGCGGACAACGATTCAACGCAGGGCGCGAAGGTCAGTGTGTCCACGCAAATTTTTCCGTTGGATGCCAACGATCACAGGATGGGCGCCGCGGTGGCCGGCATTGCGCCGGTGAGTTTGAGCATCCCGGCAGGCTCGAACGTGGTCACGGAAGGCATTGGAACGGTTATGAATCCAACACTTTGGGGACCACCGCCGCAACAACGTCCTGATCGCTACGTGGCGGTAACCACTTTATCGCAGGGAGACAAAGTAGTGGATGTTTATGAAACGCCTTTCGGGGTCCGGACGATCCGGTTCGATCCGAACGAAGGATTTTTCATCAATGGCGAGCACGTTGAGTTGAAAGGCATCTGCGATCATCACGATTTGGGGGCGCTGGGCGCGGCAGTGAATGTTCGCGCCTTGCAGCGGCAATTGGAAATGCTGGCGGACATGGGTTGCAACGCCATCCGCACCAGCCACAACCCACCGGCGCCGGAACTGCTCGAATTGGCGGACAAAATGGGTTTCCTCGTGATGGATGAAATGTTCGACTGCTGGCGGCGCGACAAGACGCCGAATGATTATCACCTGTTGTTTAACGACTGGCATGAACAGGACATGCGGGCGCAAATGCGGCGGGACCGCAATTCTCCGTCGGTCATCATGTGGAGCATTGGCAACGAGGTCGGCGAGCAATTCACGGGCACGAACGGAGCCGCACTGGCGAAGCAACTCTGCGACATTGTGCATGAAGAGGACCCCACGCGCCCGGCCACCAGCGCCATGAACTGGGCGCGTCCCAGCGATCCGCTTCCCCGCGTTCTGGACATCATCGGCTTGAATTACCAGGGCGCCGGAATTCGCGGTGTGCCCGGACGGTATCCGGCCTTCCATAAGCAGTTCCCGGATAAGTTTATTTTTGGCAGCGAGACGGCTTCCGCGTTGAGCAGCCGCGGCGTCTATGTTTTTCCCGTAACGACGAACAACAGCGACGCCGTCGGCCCAAACTCCGGTGAAGACCGGGTGCATCATCAAGTGAGCGCTTATGAGTTGTATGCCGCGCCATTCGGGTCTTCGGCGGACAAGGTATTTGTCTCGCAGGAACAAAATCCCTGCGTCGGCGGGGAATTTGTGTGGACGGGCTGGGATTATCTCGGAGAGCCGACGCCGTTCGATTCGTCCCGGAGTTCTTATTCCGGCGTAATTGATCTGGCCGGCTTCAAGAAAGACCGGTTTTATCTTTATCAGGCGCATTGGCGTCCCGATTATCCGATGGCGCATATTTTGCCGCATTGGACCTGGCCGGAACGCGTCGGGCAAGTCACACCGGTTCACGTTTTTACTTCCGGTGACGAAGGTGAATTGTTCCTCAATGGCAAATCACTGGGCCGAAAAGCGAAAGGACCTTATGCCTATCGTCTGCGCTGGGACGAGGTGGTTTATGAGCCGGGCACGCTCAAAGTGGTCACTTACAAAAACGGCAACATTTGGGCGACTGACGAAGTTAAAACGGCTGGGGCGCCGACCAAGCTCAAACTGGAGCCGGACCGCAGCACGATTTGCGCAGATGGAAAGGATTTGTCTTTTGTGACCGTGACCGTGGCGGACAAACACGGTGTCATGGCTCCGCGCGCAGACTATCGCATCCATTTTGAAATCGAAGGACCGGGCGAAATCGTCGCGACCGACAACGGCGATCCGATAGACTTTGAATCGTTTCCCTCGCATGACCGCAAAGCCTTCAACGGGCTTTGTCTGGTCATCATCCGGGGGGAACCCGGGCAGCCGGGGAAAATCAGGCTTACGGCAAACGCCGATGGGTTGAAGCCGGGAACGGCTTCCATCAAAACCAAATTGGAATAAAATTTAAACGTGAATACATTTTCCACTCTGATTGCCGGTGGATTTTTCTGCTTCGCGGCCGGTGGTACGGAAACATCGCTGGTAACTTTGGCCAATCCGTTGCAGGGCACGGACTCGCAATTCAGCTTTTCACACGGCAACCTGTATCCCGCCATCGCGCTGCCGTTCCCGATGAACACGTGGGCGCCTTACACCCAGCCTCAAAACGATTCGTTTTATTATCAATACCGTCGCCACACATTCTACGGCATCCGCCAAACGCATCAGCCGAGTCCGTGGATCGGCGATTACGCCAATTTTTCACTCATGCCGGTCTCCGGCAAATTGGCGTTGACGGAAACAGACCGTGTCTCGACCTTCCGCCACGAAGACGAAGTCGCGCAGCCGGGTTATTACAAGGTCCACTTGGACACCTGGGACGCGACGGAAGAGGTGACGCCCACGTTGCGCGGCGCGCGTTTCCGGTTCGCATTTAAAAAACCCGCCGACAATTATGTCGTGCTGGACGTTTTCGCGAGCGATAAACCTTCTTTCGTCGAAATCATTCCGTCGGAAAACAAAATCATCGGCGTCTGCCGCAACAACCACGGCGGCGTGCCGGACAATTTCGGAAATTATTTCGTTATCCAATTCGACCAGCCGTTTTCGTCTTACGGCGTCTGGTCGGGGGAAAACATTCAAACGAACTTGACGAAGCTCGCCGGCAAACACGTCGGGACGTTCTTGCAGTTCGACACGAGCAGCCGCAAGGTCGTTGGCTGCAAGGTGGCTTCTTCTTTTATCAGCCCGGAGCAGGCTGAACTCAATCTCCAAAAGGAAATTGGCGACGCTGATTTTGACACGATTCGCGACCGCGCCGAAAAAGTTTGGAACGACGCCCTGGGCCGCGTTCAAATTGAAGGAGGTCAGCCTGACCAGTGGAAGACCTTTTACAGCGCTCTTTGCCGCAGCATTCTATTCCCCCACCGGTTCTTCGAATTGGCCACGAACAACCAGCCGGTCTATTTCAGTCCTTATGACGGTAAAATTCACCATGGTTATCTCTACACTGACAGCGGATTTTGGGACACATTCCGTGCGGCACATCCCCTTTACAATCTGATTTTTCCCGAAATCAGCGCCCAGATTATGCAAGGACTGGTCAACGCCTACAATCAAAGCGGTTGGTTGCCGGAATGGCCCAGCCCGGGCCATCGAGGGAGTATGATCGGTCAGCATGCCTTCTCATTGCTTGCGGATGCCTGGATGAAAGGCATCACTAATTTTGACACAACCAAGGCTGTGGCCGCAATGGTTCATGATGCCGGCACCCAGGTGCGCGATGGAGGACAATTTTACAATTCCCTCGGCTATGTGCCGTATTCCAACGTCGCCGGCGAATCCAGCATCCGCGAAGCCTCCTCCATGACCATCGAATATTCCTACGACGATTTCTGCGCAGCGCAACTTGCCCATGCGATTGGCGATAACGCCGACGCGGCCGCGTTCTTAAAGCACGCCATGAATTATACAAATGTTTATGACGCGACAACGGGTTTCATGCGCGGACGTCGGGCCAATGGTGAATGGGACAAGCCGTTTTATCCCGACGAGTGGGGGGGACCATTCACCGAGGGCAGCGCCTGGCAGTGGACTTTCAACGCCATGCAGGATGAGCCGGGTCTGGCAAACCTGATGGGCGGGGAGGAGGCATTCGCGAATAAATTGGACGCGGTATTTGTGACGCCTCCCACGTTCCGCGTCGGCACTTACGGCCAAACGATTCATGAAATGACAGAAATGGCTGCCATCAATATGGGCCAATACGCTGCCAATAATGAGCCGGCCAGTCATTTGATTTATCTTTACGATTACATCGGCCAGCCGTGGAAGGCCCAAGTGCGTCTGCGGCAGGCGATGACCTGGCTTTACCAGGCCACGCCAGACGGCCTGTCTGGCGATGACGATACCGGCCAAATGTCATCATGGTATGTCATGAGCGCGCTGGGGTTTTACGCCGTTTGCCCTGGCGACCCGAATTATCTCATAGGCAGCCCGTTATTTGACAAGGTCACGCTTCATCTGGCAAACGGGAAGACTTTCACCATCACCGCCCATCATAATGGTCCTCAGGAATTTTACATCCAAAGCGCCCGGTTGAACGGCGAATCCTTTGACAAGACTTTCATCAGCCACAAACAAATTGTCAACGGCGGCGACCTGGAATTTCAAATGGGTTCCGCGCCCAATTATCAATGGGGTGTTTCCCCGGAAAGCCGGCCAGCCTCGCCGTTCAAAACCCTGGCCGAAACCGTCAAATAAGCTCCGCCAGTAAACCACTTGCCGCGGGCGGCGCGCGGCCTTCGTTCCTGGGTCGGTGGCTTGCCGCAGGGCGAAGCGCTGCGGCTGGTTTTGCGCGTTCAGCCTTGATGGCCAGGTAAGCACATGCCAGGCTGAACGCCATGGCAAGTCTCCAGCAATGGTCTGGAAAAATCTTCAAAAACTTGTGTTTCGCGCTCCTGGCCATAACCGTCCTTGGAGCCCGGTATGAGGCGAATGAGCCACCGACCCCCGCACCAAAAGATTTACGTACCGATCCCCGGCAACTTTGCGTTGGTCTGCGATGGGAATCCGCTCCGGGGGCAAAGGCTTATGAACTTCAACGGGCTTACTCCCCCGACGGCTCATTCAAGACGTTGCCCAACAAACTGCCGGAATTGACCATTTACAATGATTTTATTGGTCAAGGAGGCGCGGATTTCTACTACCGGGTCCGCAGCATACAAACGAATGGCGAAGGTCATATTTTGCCTTCTGATTGGTCGGCGCCGGTGAACGGACATTCCGTTGCGCTGAACCAGGACCAATTGCTTACAGAAGTGCAAAGGGCGAGCTTCGATTATTTCTACCTGTATGCTCATCCCGCGTCGGGGTTGGCGCGCGCTTCGGTCAGGAAAGACCCTGACATATGTGCCATTGGCGCAAGTGGCATGGGGTTTTTCAACCTTGGCGTGGGGATTGAAAGAGGTTTTATCACTCGTCATGAAGGTGCCGAACAGGCTTTGAAGGAACTAAGATTTCTCTCCGGCAACGCGGAGCGGTTTCATGGCGCTTTTCCGCATTTTATCAATGGTGAAACGGGTGTGGTCATTCCCTTCGCCAAATACGATGACGGCGCTGATATTGTTGAAACCGCGTATCTGATGCAAGGCGTCCTGTTTGCGCGCGAATATTTTTCCGGATCGGACCCGGAACAAGTTGAAATCCGGGCGCTGGCGGACAAGCTCTGGCGTGAGGTGGAGTGGGATTGGTTTGTCAACAAGACCGGTCCGGTTCCCGCGATGATTTGGCATTGGTCGCCGGATTACGGCTGGAAGAAACATCTTTATATCCTGGGGTTTAACGAATGTCAGATTGTGTACGTGCTGGCGCTGGCCTCGCCGACCCATCCGATCGATGCCAGGTCCTATTGGGAGGGATGGGAGTCGGCACACTACGCAACGAATCGCACTGAATTTGGGATTGATTTGGATTTGGGGGGCCGCTTTGATGTCGGCCCGCCGCTTTTTGAGACGCAATTTTCATATTTGGGTTTGGACCCTCGCCAGATCTTCTTTCATGGCAGGAGTTATTTTGACCATTTCAAGGATTTTTGCCGGGTGCAAATCCGATATGCTGAATCTAAAACCAATGTCTACAAAGGTTATGGCCCGCTTTGGGGCATTACGGCCAGCTCGGGCCCGGACGGTTACAAGCCTTTTGCGCCGGGATTGCTGGACACCGGCACGCTGGCGCCGACGGCCGCAATTTCTTCCATGCCTTACGTTCCCAACGAGAGCATTGCCTGTCTTCTTGAAATGTATCAAAAATACGGCTCCATATTATGGGGCCCCTTTGGGTTTTATGATTCATTCAATTTGTCGCGCCAGTGGGTGTCAAAAACCTATTTATGCATTGATGAAGGTCCGATTGCGCCGATGATTGAAAATTACCGTTCGGGCATGTGCTGGAAGATTTTTATGAAATCCCAAGAGATACAATCGGTGGTAAAGCTGCTGAACGATGGTGAAATTTCGCGTTCCCGCACGACTGTGGGACCTGAAACGGACACCAAATGAGTTAATAAAGGGTACAGTGGGGTTATGACTGGTGTGACCACACTTTTCGGGGCCAAGGTAGCCGCTGACAATTAATTGAAATCGTTGCCGTCCCGCGTCGTATCCAATTGCTGCAAACTCCAACGATTCAGCGTAATCAACGGGGTTTCCGTTGGATTGTACGTGATTTGTTCATCGGCACATTATCTACTACATGTTTTACTACACACTTTGGCATTTGTTGCCGTCTGCCCGATGGAGCTTTCGTTGTCCGCCAACGACTTGTGAAGTTGGCTCCAGAGGCAGGGCTCGAACCTGCAACCCGCCGGTTAACAGCCGGCTGCTCTACCATTGAGCTACTCTGGAACCCAAGCAGGACAGGGAATTTACAAACCGATGAACGATGCGTCAAACGGATTCCACGTTGTTCCACGTCAGACACGCTGGCAATGCGCACAATAAAACGTGCTCCGGGCCGCCTGGGTGATGCGCCGGATCGGACGACGGCAATTCAGACAGGGCTGCCCTTCCCGATCATAGACTTGCAGTCGTTCCTCGTAAAAATCCGGCGCTCCCGATGAGCGGCCAAAATAAAAAAGCCCATCCGATTTATTTCCGCCAAAATTTAACGGCACAGTACTGCCCCATCGAATGGCCTCGGTCAGAACCTTCCGGATTGCCCTCCACAACCGTCCGATTTGCCGGGAGGTCAGTTTGTTTGCCGCCCGTTTTGGCGAAAGTTGCGCGCGAAAGAGCGCTTCACTGGCATAGATATTTCCCACCCCGGCCACCAGCATTTGGTCCAATAATTTGACTTTGATTGCCTGTCGGGAACGTTTTAGCGCCTGCGCAAACGTCGCCGGTTGAAAATCTCTGCCCAAAGGTTCCGGCCCCAATTTCTCCGTCGCCGAGCCGTCCAGCGTCAGGCGCCCAAAATAGCGCGTGTCTTCGTAAACAAAATTTTCCCTGCCCAAATCAAAAATCACCGCTGCGTGTAGCGGCAGACGCTCAGCCTTGCGGGCGAGAAACATCCGCCCGGTCATGCCCAGATGGCCCAGCAAGGTCACCCGTTCGGCGGTCGTCCTGCCCTTGAGTTGAAACCGCAGGTACTTTCCTCGCCGCGATAGACCGGTGAATTTTGCGCCGAGCACGGTCTGACGGAATTTACCCGGCGTGGTCGGCCTCAGTACCTTTGCGCGTTTTACGATCACGCCACGGATGGTTTTGCCGCGCAGCAACGGGCGCAGATGGCGCGTGAGCACTTCAACTTCAGGAAGTTCTGGCATGTGGATTTTGAAAGAAACCGGTGGCCGGTTCATTCCCCGCGCAACGCCGCGGCATGCAGCAACGCGAGAACCTCTTCATCGTTGGTTTGGGAAAATTCGTCATAATACTGGCCCACCGCTTCAAAACCAGGATCCACCATCAACGTGACCACTTCATCCGCCACGCGCCGCAACCGTTCGATGGCGCCGGTGGAGGCCACCGGCACAGCCATAGTCGTCCGGCGCGCACCCTGCCGTTTGGCCGAAAGCACTGCGGCTTCGGCCGTCGCGCCCGTCGCCAGACCGTCGTCAATCAGCAACACGCTTTTGTTCCGGAGCACGGGCGAATCGGAACCATGAAAGTGCGAGCAGTACTCGCGCAATCGGGCAATCTCCTCAGCCACCACTTTGTCCAATTGACCGCGCGGCACCGGAACCTCTGCCAACGTTGCCCGGTCAAAAATGACCACGTCCGGCTCAGCCAATGCTCCCACCGCAAACTCGCGGTGCCACGGATGCCCGATTTTGCGGACCACCAGCACATCCAGCGGCCGCTGCAATCGGCGCGCCACCTCGGCCGCGACCACCACGCCGCCGCGCGGCAAACCCAGCACCAGATCAACCTCCAAACCCTGTTGGCGCAGGTGTTGCCCCAGTTGACGGCCCGCATCCTGGCGAGAGGCGAATCTCATAAGACATCAATCCTCCCATTTCAGGGAAATTGCAACCCGGGAAATACCTGCGGCCTTCAGGCCCGGATGACCATTACCGCGTCATCCCGTCACCAGTGTGCCCACTTTTTCACCCATGACCACGCGGCGAAGGTTGTGCGGCTGGGAAAAGTTAAAAACGATAATGGGCATTTTATTGTCCATGCAGAGCGAGAACGCTGTGGAATCCATCACCTTGAGCTGTCTTTGCAACGCATCAAGATACGTGATTTGCTCAAAACGTTTCGCCTTGGAATTTTTCCTGGGGTCGCTGTCGAAAACGCCGTCCACCTTCGTCGCCTTCAGGATGACTTCCGCCCCGATTTCATTGGCGCGCAATGCGGCGGCGGTATCCGTTGAAAAATAGGGATTGCCCGTGCCGCCGCCGAAGATGACCACCCTGCCCTTTTCCAGATGCCGCACGGCGCGGCGGCGGATAAACGGTTCGGCGACCTGCGACATGGCAATGGCGCTTTGCACGCGCGTGGGGGCGCCGAGTTTTTCCAAAGCGTCCTGCAACGCCAGTGCATTGATGACCGTTGCCAGCATCCCCATGTAATCGCCCGTGGCCCGCTCAATCCCGCGTTCGCTGCCCGGCAACCCGCGGAAAATGTTCCCGCCGCCCACGACCACCACCACCTGCACGCCCAGATCGCGCACCTCGCGGATTTGATCCGCCATGTGATGCACCCCCTCCGGACAAATGCCGATACCACTTTTGCCGCCCAGCGCCTCGCCGCTGAGCTTGAGCAGAATGCGGGAATATTGTGGGCGTTTGGCGGCGGTCATCTGGATGGAATCGCGTACGGCATCACACGGAAGTTTTAACAGCCAGCCAACGAATCGTCAAACCAAAGCGTCTGGACAAAATTAAAATGAAAGCTCAGCGTCCAAACAAAATGGAATTAACGGAACAACAAAGACTCGAACATAACAAGGCTTTTGAGGAGGCAAGGGCTATTGTCAAAGATGAGATATTCACACACGAACGCCCTCTAATACCGAAACCCGGTTGGCTGTTAAGTCGCAAACTAAATCATGCACTTTCACTTTTCGCCCGTGTTCTTGAACTCAACCCGGAAAACTGGCCAGCCATGTGGAATGTAGGCAAAGTGCATCAACGCTTCGGTGATAATGCCACGGCTCTTTCATGGTTCGAGCGTGCCTATCAGGTTAATCCTTCGCAGCCTGATATTGCGAGAGAAACGGCTTTGTGTGCGATGGAAATTGGACAACACGACGCGGCAATTGTCTTCGCGCACCGTTCTGTTCAAATCCAACCTGCCGATGGTGGACGTCATGCAAATCTAGCTCTTGCATATTTGCTCGCAAACCGCATCTCCGACGCGCAGACATCAATTAACAACGCACTGGCCGCTGACCCCGCCGATAAAATTTCGCAGAGCATTAAATCCGTCATCCAACATTTCGCCACAAATGGCGGCACGCCACCAACCACAGCACCAGCATTGTTAAAATATTGGCAAAAGAACCGCGCCGCCTAAATTGTAAAACAAAAAAGGCGTCCTTGCGGACGCCTTTGCCGGTTTGGATTCTTCCGTTACGCTCTTTCGCCGACTTGAAACCGCACAAACCGGCGGATCAAAAATCCCGATAGACTTCCGAGCGATGCTGAATCCGATAAAGTCGGACCCGCTTTTGATCGTGATAAACCCAGTAAAGTATCCGGTAATCACCAATCCGAAGTTTGCACAAACCGCTCAATTCATCCGGCATTCCGACCAGCCGGCGATGCACCATGGTCACAGCGTTCTGGTTTAACCAGAGGATTTTCCGCTCCACGCTGGCGCCGATGGCGGCATCCAGTTTTTCGAGTTGCACATCAGCCTTCGGGCCGATTTCGATGGCGTAGGCGTTCATCGAAAATTGTGCGGAGTCAACTCACCTGGACTTGCCGCCGCGGGAAAGATGCCGGGGCTTCCACGCCTTGAATTTGCCGGCCAAATCCTCGCGCCGGGCCTGACGCAGCTCATCCATGACGCGCGGATTATTGGACATCAACCAGTCCTCCAATTCATCCAACGTGTCCACGGAATCCAGCACGGCGGCGGGAATTTCGACGACTGCGGCGGTCGCTTTCATGCGGTCAATCTACGGCGCAACCCGGAAAATTCCAAGCGGAAGTTTCCGGCTTCTTTCCAATTTTTACGCGCTTTCGCCCACCTGGAACCGGACAAACCGGCGGACGGAGATTTCGTCGCCGAGCTGCTTGGCGATTTGGGCGACGTGTTCCTTCACGCTCACCTCGGAATTCCGTTTCACGAATCCCTGGTCCACGAGGCAGTAGGTCTGATAAAACTTTTCCAGAACGCCCTGCAGAATTTTCTCCATCGCCTGCGCCGGTTTGCCCTTCAAACGGTCGGATTGCGAGGCAATCTCGCGTTCCTTGGCAATGACATTCGCCGGAACCTGTTCGCGGGAAACGGCGTGAGGATGTCCCGCCGCAATTTGCAGCGTGATGTCCTTGACGAGCTGCTTGAATTCCTCTTTGGCCACCGTTTCCGCCTTGTCCGCGCCCACTTCCACCAGCACGCCCACTTTGGCGCCGGTATGAATGTACCCGGCAATCAACCCGTTGCCGTTCACTTCCATTTTCGCGTGCCGGGCGATTTTGATATTCTCCCGGATTTTGGCGACGATCGCCTCGCGTTCGGCCTCGAGATTGGGATTGGCCTCGGTCGCATAACGTTTGGCAACCTCGTCGCAAAACGCGCGGAAGGTGTCATTGCGCGCTACAAAGTCCGACTCGCTGTTCACCTCCACGAGCACGCCCAGTTTGCCGTTGGGCGCAATATATTGGACAATCGCGCCCTCTTTCGCGTCGCGCGCCGATTTTACGGCAGCCGTCGCCTGGCCCTTTTTGCGCAGAATTTCCACGGCCACCTCGAGGCTGCCTTTCGCTTCGACGAGCGCTTTTTTGCAATCCATCATGCCGGCCCCGGTCATTTCGCGGAGTTTGCCAACGTCAGCAGCAGTAATTTCAGCCATATTAATGGGTTAAGAGTTGAATGTTGAATGTTAAGCGCAACCGGGATTATGCCGGCGGCGGTGCGGCCTCAACGGCAGCCGGAGCGGCTCCCGCTGGCGCGGTCTCAGTAGCCGGCGTTCCCGCCGGGGCAACTTCTTCCGGCGCGGGCCGACGCGCATGTTTGGCCTCGAACTCGGCGCTCGCCTGCGTGATGACCTGGCCGATCGTGGCCAGAATCATGCGCACGGAACGGATGGCGTCGTCGTTTGCCGCGATGGGAAAATTCACCAGGTCGGGATCGCAATTGGTGTCCACCAGCGCGACAATCGGCAGCTTGAGCTTGCGCGCCTCGGCGACGGCATTGTGCTCGCGCTTGATGTCCACGACGAACATCGCGGCGGGAATCCGGTCCATCGCGCGGATGCCGTCAAAATACTTTTGCAGCCGGGCGGCTTCGCGGCGAATGACCGCCTGTTCCTGTTTGCCGTAATGGGCCAGTGTGCCATCGGCGTCCATCTTCTCGATTTCCTTGAGGCGCGCGATGGAGCGCTTGATGGTGTTGAAATTCGTCAAGGTGCCGCCGAGCCAGCGTTCGGTCACATAAAACTGGTTGCAGTCCCGGGCAAATTCCTTGACGCATTGCTGCGCCTGTTTTTTGGTGCCGACAAAAACCACCTTGCCGCCTTTGCGGACCGTTTCCGACAGGAAGTTGCACGCTGCCTCGAGCTGGGTGAGTGTTTTGCTGAGGTCAATGATGTGAATGCCATTACGCGCGTCGAAGATGAACGGCTTCATCTTGGGGTTCCAACGCCGCGTCTGGTGTCCGAAATGGACGCCCGATTCCAATAATTCTTTGATGCCAATGCTAAGCACAGGTTTCCTTTGGTTGCAGATTCTTCGCTCTTGGATTAAGAGTCAGATTACGATTACGATTAAGAAGTTCCGTGAACTGTCCCGGTGTTCTTAATCCTGATCTTTTTCTTAATCTTAATCCGCCTGCAAAAAACCATCCCGCGGAACACGGGATTATGTTTGATGTTGTTCGGCCTCCGCCTTCACTTAAAGGCGGAAATCCAAGGCCGTTTTTCTTCCACCAACGACGGCGAAAGAGCGGATCAGCATAGCAAAACCGCCGTAATCGGCAATGGTTATTTTGGATGAAATTTGGCCCGTCGGTTGCTTGTCAAAACCCCGCAGTTGCATTATTTTCCAGAAATGTCGTTTAATAAGTATTTCGTCTTGCCGGCCCTGATTTTCTGCGGCCTGAGCAGCGCGTTCGCCGACACCATCCAACTCAAGGGCAACGATGCCGTCACCGGCAAAATTCTCATTGAAAAGCCGGATGCCGTGGTGGTGGACGTGGGTTACACGGTGCTGGTGGTGCCTCGCAGCGCCATTGTTAAGATTTCCCAGGCCAACAACGCGCTGACGCGGCTGACGGCAACCGCCAGCCCGCTCCTCGGCGTCAACACGCCGGCCCAGTTCTACAACACCGACGGGGCACACGCCGCCACCACGAGTGACGTGCGCGATCTCGTCAAACAAATCGGCGAGGCCGTCGTCCAAGTGCGCACCCCCAGCGGTCTGGGTTCGGGATTTCTCATCAACGCGGACGGTTATCTCATCACCAATTTTCACGTCATCGAGGGTGAGACGGAAATCACCGTCGAGGTTTACCGGCAGGTGGACGGCCAGTTGAATCGCGAGTCGTATAAAAAGGTGCGCATCGTGGCCATCAACAAATTTCAAGACCTGGCGCTGCTGAAAATTGAAGACAAGAACGCGCCCAGGTTCAAGTACGTCACGCTCGGCAATTCGGATGTCCTGAGTGTGGGCGAGCCGGTTTTCGCCATCGGCAGCCCGATGGGCCTGGAACGCACGGTCACCGAAGGCATCCTGAGCACCAAAACACGCGAACTGGAAGGCGAGCTTTACCTGCAAACGACCGCGCAAATCAATCCCGGCAACAGCGGCGGCCCGCTGTTTGACATGGCCGGCAATGTCATCGGCGTGACCAACATGAAAATCATGTTCGGCGAGGGACTGGGTTTTGCCATTCCCGTTGAACTGGTGAAGAATTTTCTGGATCATCGCGACGCTTTCGCGTATTCCACCGATAATCCAAACACGCCCTATCGTTACCTTGAACCGCCCGGCCCCACCAGCCACAAGCCGGCAGAATAATGAAGCAATTTCCCCTTCCCCGTCCTGCGGACGCCCGCTCCCCGCATGGTGGGGCGTGTCCAATTTAATTTTGTAAGTTTTAAAATGCGGAATCCTATTATGAAAACAAAGCCGATTTCTCCAGCCCAGGGATGGACAGCCGGGATTTTCCCAATACTGTGTGCCGCCCTGTTGACGCTGACCGCTCCCGCTAACGCCGCGATTCCACCCGTGGAAAATCTGCTGCCGGCGGACACCCTGTTTCTGCTGGATGCGCCCGATTGCGCGGCGTTGCGGGCCGCCAGTCATCAATCGCCCCAATGGCTTTTTTGGAACGACCCGGCGATGAAACCGTTTCACGACAAGTTTGTCGCAAAATGGGAGGCGGACTTCATCGCCCCGCTGGAACGGGATTTGGGGGTGAAGCTGGATGATTTTGGCGGTCTGCCGCAAGGCCAGTTCGCTTTCGCCCTCACGCAGAACGGATGGAACGGCACCAACGACGCCAACCCCGGCCTGCTGCTGCTGCTCGACACCAAAAACAAGAGCAATGTGCTCAAAACCAATCTGGCTAATCTCCGCCAAAAATGGGTGCAGACGGGCAAATCCCTCCAGACGGAAACGTTGCACGGCATTCAATTCTCGGTCGTGACGCTCTCCAGCAACGACATGCCCGGCGTGCTCGCCAAAATTTTTCCCACGGCCCAGCCCGTTCAGGAACTGGGCAAGGAAAACAAGTCGTCACCGCCGGGCAAGCTGTTTGTCGGCCAGTACCAATCGCTGATGATCGCCGGAAATTCGCGCTCGGTGGTTGAAACTGTATCCGCGCGGCTGACCGGGGGTTCCAACCCTTGCTTGAACGACAACCCGGTTTTCGCTGCGGACCGGATTACGCAATTTCACGGCTCGCCGCTGTACTACGGCTGGTTCAACACCAGGGACATTTTCAACGTGCTGGCTCACATTCCGCAGGCGGAGCCGAACCCCGACGCCCCCAGCCCCTTCCCGGCCATTCCGTGGACAAAAGTTCTCAACGCATCGGGATTTACCGGTTTGAAGAGCATCAGCTTCGCCTGCCGCCAATCGCCCGAGGGGGCCAAGGCTGACTTTTTCATCTCCGCGCCGGAGGCCGACCGGCAAGGATTGTTCAAAATGATCAGCGCAAACCAGAAGGATGCAAATCCGCCATCCTTTGTGCCCGCCGACGCCGTGAAATTCTTCCGCTGGCGCGTGGACGGCCAGCAGGCCTGGGCCACGCTTCAAAAAATGGTCGGTGACATTTCGCCCATGGCCCTCGCCAGCCTGAATTCGTTCATTGCCATCGCCAATTCCAGCGCCCAACAGCAGAACCCGAACTTCGACATCCGCCAGAATCTCATCGGCAACCTCGGCGACGACTGGATGAGTTACCAAAAGAAACCCACGGGGACGACCCTGGCCGAACTGAATCAGCCGCCGTCCATTTTCATCTTCGCCTCGCCGCATCCGGACCAGACTGCCCTGGCGCTCAAGAGCGTCATGGGACTGGGCGCGACAGCGGAGAATCCGACGCCGACGCGGGATTTTCTGGGCCGGAAAATTTATACCATCCCTCTGCGGCCCCGGGCCACCGCGGGAACGACCCAGGCCGCACCGCGTTCGCTTTACTGCACCACCAGCGGCGGTTACGTCGCCATTTCCGGGAACTCGTCCATGGTTGAAGACTATTTGCGCAGCGCTGAAAGCCACGCCAAACCCCTGCGTGAGACGGACGGCCTGTCTGACGCCATCCAACATGTCGGCGGGACTGGCAACGGTTTGTTCGGCTATGAAAACCAGCGCGAGCAAATGCGCTCGATGTTTGCCGCCTTGAAAGACGACCCCAACTCCCCGGCCAGCATGAACAACGGTCTGATGCGCCTGTGGGGCGGCAGTCTGGGCGACTGGCTGGATTTCTCGCTCCTGCCCGATTACGACCAGGTGGCCAAATACTTTTACTTTACCGTCTATAGCGGCAAGACCAGCACAGACGGCCTGACGTTTGAATTCTTCACCCCCCGCCCGCCGCAGTTAAGGCAGTAAATCTGCGCTACCTGCCTCGCACTCGACAGCCTTGGGAATGGACGGGCGGAAAGGCTTGCGCTTCGACTTGGTCACGGAGGATGGCATTGTGCTTTTCCTGCGACCTATTCAAAGGACAAATGCTTTCGTAAATAAAGACGCGCATTACCCCAACAATTTACTTTCCGGAACAATAAGATTTTAGTTGACATTAACATCGAAGTATTAATAATTCATATTGTCCATTCGAATCGAACGCAATATGAAGAAATCAATCGTATTGGCGTGCCTCGGTCTGGCAGTCAGCGTCGCCCCGACTTTCGGAGTAGGCTACATCTGGTTGGACAACTACGATACCTCTGGACCTGATATCACCTATTGGCTTCCTGGTTCAATTGTAGGCCCAGGGCTGCAACCAGGTGGATGGGGAGGGCCTTGGACAGTAGGCCTTTATTATGCGATGGGAGATGTCACCAAAACTTGCCCCCCTTACTATAGCTGGGACGACCCCGGCTACTGGGGCTTGGGTTTTACGTTGGGAACGGGGCCTGGCAGCACCGCTACGGTTTACTACAGTGCCGATAACACACCGGGCGAATTCATGGCCTATTCACCCTTCGCGATTGCCGGCAATCCCGGTGATACCATTACAGTGGTTATGATAGCCTACGATGGCGCCAGTTATGCCGGCGCAACACCCACGTATCCGTTTGATGATTTTCCCTGGGGCTTCGCGGGCCGGGGCAGCTCGGCGCCGTTCACGATGACGTTGAGTGATGTTGATTCGGCGTACTTCAACTGTGTGGGCGATTTCATGTCTGGGTTCAGTGTCAGTCAGGCAATTCCAGAACCCGGGATACTGGCCTTGGGCGGTCTGGGTGCTGCCGTTTTGATGCTGGCCCGTCGCAAATTGGGGTCATGGTTTATTTGGGAATAATGCACCGTTAGATAATTGCCGGGTAAGAGCCAGCCAGATTCTTCACTTTCTAAGATTCAAGCAATTCCAATGAGTTCCCCACCCACCCGCCCCAATTGCGGCAGTAAATAGAACTGCAACAATTTAAATTATTTCGCCGTAACATCGAGCCTTTGGCTCGAAATCGGCGCACGGCACCGACACTACAGCATCTAAATTCGGATACTATCTTTCGTCGTATTGCCTTGCCGGAAGCTATTCCCGGGATGAATACCCTGTTACCAGACACGAATTATTGGCGAATGACTGGCAGAACTTCTTCTTGACATTTCGGCCCTGGTTTAGTAGTCACTGTGCGTGCCAAACGGAACTTACAAGCGGTCATGACATGCCCGTGCGGCACTCAGCACCAGCAGGGCTAAAACGCCGGTTTTTTGTCCCTGAATCTGATGGAGGAACCTTTATGAATCATGTGACTATTCGTTTCCTGGCCGTCGTTGCCACTGCAGGAGTGGCTGGTCTCGCCGGCCTTTCAGCACGTGCCGATTACACCTCTTTCCCGGCGCAGGGAGATTATGGTTCCAGCGGCACCTGGTCCGATACTATTTGGAGTTTCCAGGTGGCCATCAATCCGGCGTATCAACCGTACTTCGCGAACGCCGGAATAGCCGGGTACAACAACGGGATACTCACCAGCAGCCTGATGTATGACAGCAGCGGGCCGATTCAGATCGGGGCCAGTTCACCCTTCGTGGGTTCGGCCGGAGCGACTGGCGTGGCGGTGGGCGGGGCCAACCCGATGAATGTGAAGGACTCCGCCCTGACGACACCGGCAGGCTGGACCGACACCGGCGGGCGCAAAGTGTACACACGCATTAACAGCATCAACGCGACCGGCAACGGCTTTGGGTTAATGGTCGGCTCGGCAGCCTCGGACCAGCCGGCCAGCGTAGGCGAAGTGCAATCCCTGTCAGGAACGCAGAACCCTGCCAACGATTTTCCCGCCCGGAGCTTCTTCGATATCTTTTGTGACGTGACCATTCCGACCGCCGGGACGTTCTACAACTCCGCCCCGGCTATCACGAGTAATGACACGAGCCTGACTGGCACCGCTGGCGCCGGTTCCGGGCCGTACGCCATTCAGCTTCTCCTACACACCTCCATCACCACGGTTACTATATATGCCCGCGCCGACAATCTGGCCGCAGGCTGGTACGCGGGTGATGCTATAGGCACGTTGCAGTTGATCCCTTACGGTGGCCTTGCTGTCCCCGAACCTGGCAGCCTTGCCTTACTGGGTTTTGGGGCGTGCACATTATTGGCTTTCCGGCGTAAACGGCCTGTCCTTCGAATCCCCCCCCGCCCGCCGCAGTTGAGACAGTAAATCGCGCTACCGGATAAGGACCGCGGGACGCCCTGCTCCTCCCCATTGTCTAACATCGTCATGGAAAATAATTCCATGAATGATAAGAAACATCCTGAGCTTGCGAAATCGGACGTGATCAAGCACATGCCCAAAGCTTGTGGCGATGAAACTGCCGCCGTTGAATTCTTTGAACAGCAACGCTGACTTACGATCAATGTGTATGCAGGGAGTGAAATCCCAGTCAATTTGCGTTAACTACATACTCCCGAACAAATTAGAACGGGGGAGATGTTTAAATTAATCCGAATTCATTTTTCCAAGATTCTTATTGACAACCTGAGTGATTCTTATTGACAACCTGAGTTTTCATGCCAATATGCCCATGCAGCGCGAGACACCAGAAGAAGAACCATCAAACTACTTTCAACGTGAATATGCCCAAAGTCACTCCCCTTGTTCGGCTGGCTATTAGCTTTATCGCTCTGGTTTCCACCTCCGCGCTTGCCCAGACCTACGTATACACCTACACAGGTAATGATTTCACATCTGTTTTCAACGCCGCCAACGAGCTTTTTTATGGTATTGTGCCTTATACAACATCAGACAAGATTACAGGATCCATAACTTTTTCCGCGCCGTTGGGAGATAACTACAGCGGCAACCCCTCAACTACCATACTGTACTATAATTTTACCGATGGAGTTGGCCCGCAGAACCTCGTGGGGTCCTCGGGGTCGTTCCCGTACGTGATGGACAGCACCTTCGGCACCGATTCGTCGGGAGACATCGTCTCCTGGAACTTCGAGGTTGTGGCTTTCATCCCTTCCACCCCAGCAGAATCCAAGGGAATCCAGACTGAAAATGACTCCGGCAATGTTGTCGATTGGGGCAGCCTCGATCAGCCGTCGGGGAACGTAGGGGAGGGGTCAGTGTCAGCCAATCCGGGGGTGTGGGTGCTAACAGTCGTGCCGGAGCCATCAGTCGGTCTTTTATTTGTCTCGTTCGCGGCGTTGGTTTTGGCATCCGGGCGGTTCAAGCCATCGCCGCCTCGTCCACACTCGGGAAGTGAAGGTTAGCCCGCTGCCGCTTCGGCTTGAGGCCCCTTCCCACCACTGGCACCAACGCTGCACGCAATCACCAAGGCGGCCCTTGTCCGCTTTCTGCTCATAAAGCCGTTTACACCATCGGTCGGACAACGGCAGTCCATGCCAAAAAGAAACGGGAGTATGTAGATAACGCAAACAGGCACCAAAACTAAAAAATCAGCGCTTTATTTGCTGGGTAAACCCGGCACGAAGGACAAAATTTGCGTTAAGTACATACTCCCGAAGAAAAACAAGCTTGGACAGCTTTTGTCCTAACGCTGTGTGAAGCTGCGAACAAAAACGCTGGACAAAATCTGGGGACAGAACTATTCAACAGAGAGCCGGAAAAGTCATGCTCGGTCAATCTTTCGGCAAAGATATTTTTGCCAATTGAAACAAATCCGGAATCGAAATAAAATTTGTTGCAGTGCGCGATATAAAATCTAAGATCAAACGCGGCGATTGCCTGGATGTGTTACAGGGATATTCAAAAGATTGTTAAAAAGCTCGTCGAAGCACCGAAGGTCGAAGATTACAACCCGGTTGACAGACAAAAGCGTCTGACAAAGACAACGAGAGAAACGATTTTGCGCAGCCGAGGTTTTCGGCAGGCCGTGGTCGAGGCTTACAAATGCAGGTGCGCAATTTGTGGGCTTAAAATCCAATCGCCGGATGCTTTGTCATGGGAGGTCGAAGCTGCGCATATTGTTCCTAATCGTTCATTTGGCCGCGACGATGTTTGTAACGGAATGGCTTTGTGCCACCTTCATCATTGGGCATTTGACGTTGGTTGGTTCACTTTGTCTGATGATTACGCAATCCAAGTTTCATCAAAGATTGCATGTCTGCCGCCAGATTTTGGAAAAATTGGCGATTATGAATTTTCCCGAACGCTCACGAACAAAAATTCAAGAATAAATCTGCCAAGTAGGGATGCAATTTGTCCGCATCACAATTCGATTCGCTGGCATCGTCAGAACATTTTCCATCAGTGAAATGTCGGGACCACGCCTATGCTTTTAGGGGCATTTGTTGTACCCGCGCGAAATCTCCAAGCCATTTCTGGGGCGGCGGTTTTGGCGACTGGCTGGATTTCTCGCTCCTGCCTGATTACGACCAGGTGGCCAAATACTTTTACTTTACCGTCTATAGCGGCGAGACCAGAACGGACGGCCTGAAGTTTGAATTTTTCACCCCCCGCCCGCCGCAGTTGAGACAGTAAAACTGTGCTTACGGTTTCAAGATTCGTGAGCCGGACGGATTGATGGCGTACGAAAGACGAACCATTCCGGGGATCTGGTCGTTGTAATACGCATACAGTTCAATGGTGATACGCCCGTATTCTCGGCCGTTGTTCAGGACAACATAAAATGGTTTTGCGCCGGTCGAGTCGCCCCAACCACTGCCAATTCTCTGTTCAAATTGGAACGATGAAACGTAACCCTGAGTCGGTGCTACGTACAAGGCCGAACCAATAGGTTCTTCTAAAAGTCCGCCGTCGACCGCGTCCACTTCACACGACCAATCGTATCTCTGGCCATAGATAACCTGCTCTGGTCTTTTTACCCAAATTTTCAAATCGCCGGGGCCAGACTCAGCGATGGCACCTTTAGCTAAGTCAATCACATACGACCTGCCATCTGGTATAATCGAAAACTTCTTTTCTCCAGTTATCAATTTCTCGTGGATATTTGTGCTCCACATTTTGAAAATGACTGGGTTTTCAAAAGTACCTTCCATAGTTCTCCAAGCACGTTTCACGGGTTCGGCTTCGTAACCGTTTTTATGAATTGATTCCAATTCTACAGCTCTACCAGAAATTCCTTGAATTTCAAAACGCCCCTTCGAATCTGTCTCTTTTTCAATTGGAACAATTTCATCTTCATCCCCCCATGCTGCGGGAACGACAACCTTTTCGTGCAGAGCTTCACCCTTCACGCTTGCACCTACTAATGGATTTCCATCTTGATCTACAACCTGACCGAAAAATTCAATCGGTTTGTTTTGAGACTCCATGTATTGACGAATTTCATTTGTTTTTTCGCGGTCATTAACTACTAACAACAGGCTTGATGATAACGAAACATTTGTGCGGGGTAAGCTATTCGCCTTTTGCGTTATCGTTGAAATATTTGAAACAGCAGGAGCGAGTTGATTATTTTGCGCTTCAGCTTTCGGCGAAATGTCGCCTTGTTTCTGCTGCCAAACAAATAACAAAAACAGCATCAGAGCAATGACAGAACCAATAAACAATAAAAATTTGGGTCTCATATTACTCCTATCTCATTTGGTTAAGCACCTCGCTCCAAAATTGTGAACGATTCATGTTATCCGAATTGAATTCTCCGCTGTGGTCCTTATGTTGGTTTCCAAAATAGAAAGGTGATTGACTTAAATCAACTTGTTTAGCTGTGGTGAATTTTCCTCCCACATTCGCCTGAGCACCCAGCGCGTAACAGCGCGCTTCATCGCAGTAAGAGAATATCTTGTAAGTGTAAGCCGGGAAATCGATTTCTATTTGCAGGTCTCCCATATAAAAGTGTGTTCCATCCCATCCAAATCCTGAGTCAGGTTTAAGATCCTGATCCAGTTGCCAACGGGTCGCAGCCAGCGCCCAATCATTGGGATTGTAAAAATTTACGAAACTACCTGCGCCGGCTATGCCGTTGAAATAGCACGGCCCGTTGTTGGTGGGATAATTTGCGTAGCGATCCGGTGTGCCGTCATCAAGCAATGAACGAACCTCGCGAAAATCTGCCGTTTGATCATAACAATGCGACGCGACTGCGCCTTGCATGGCAATATACGTGTTCACCACTTGACTCGAGCCAGCGAGTTTTAGCGCTTCGCCGGCAACGACATTCCCTAGGCTGTGAGCAAACAAATAAACATGGCCAGGATACACCCCATTGAGACTTGTCAGGAGATTTTTAAGTCCAAGTCCGGAATTCCAGGCGTTGAATTCACTGTTGTCAAAATTGTCGGGATCAGTAATAACAGTTTTCCAACTGCCAAACCCAAACCCCGTTGGCCATTGAAACGCGCCGAAATGCCCTTTATAGCCCTGCCAATAAAGCCGTTTAAACGCCGTTTCAGCAAACGCGTCCTTTTCCCAATCAGCCAGATTCCAGCCATGCACGAAAAGAATGTAATTGTTTTCCGCTGGAATGGTTGTGTCGTAGGAATACGGCGAAGTCACAAGGCCTGCCCACGCCGCGGGTGGAGAACTTGGATTGTCTCCCACCGTCCAGCGTTCGTACATTTCTTTCACATCCTGCAATTTTAGATAAAGCGGCGGTCCTTCGGCCAGTTTGGTCATACCGTCGTTTTTGTAAACAGCAATCACCAATTGGCCGCTGCCCCGGTCGACGGCGTCAAACAGCAGATGCGCCACCGGTTGGTCGTCGGAAAGGTTCGCCCAATAGCTTGGCGGAAAGATAAATGGGTTGTATCTGGTCAACACATTGCGATGCGCCCATTCAATGATATGTGCACCATAACTGGAAACTTGTTGCGCAGCTATGGCTGTATCCGTCAAGTAAAGTATTCCGCCGTTGGTCTCAGCCGCTCGAAAAAACTGCATTCGCGGATCATCCGCTGCATCTTTCCATTCCAATGCCAGCAACAATGAGCCATTTTGTAATTCAGTGGTAAGACCCTTGGTGTTGATCCACAGCCGCGTGCAATCTTCCAAATCCCGTGTGCAACTGATGGTCATGTTGTTCGCATCCGAGCCGGTGGATGGGTCCAAATCATCGTAATCATCAATAGAACTGTCATATCCGTCATGATCGTTATTGACCCAAAATCGATATGGATTGTAAGCAGCAGTCTGATCTTGCGCATCAAAGGTGATATTGCCGTCGCGGTTGTTGTCCACCGCGATTTGCAGGCCCAATGCAACGGCTTGCGCTTTGAAGGCGTAACTCCCATTGGCAACCGGCGTTACATCCACCTTGGCGCCCGCCGGCGCTTGTATCACTGCCTGTCCCCAACCCGAGTCATCAGCCTCCGTGACGGGCGTCAAGGTTTGGCCCCGGATTTGCAGCGAATTTGGAGGCAACGCTTCACCGTATCCGCCCATTGAGTTCAATCTCCAAGCCTGCGCTTGGACCACATATGTTGCGGTGTTGCCGGCAACGGCCGGATCCGATGGCTTAATCATCACTTTTGCCTGGGTATCAGAGGTGCTTTCCCATGGGGCGCCTCCGAGCCAATACGAAAAAGAACTGCTAAAGCTCAAATTCTCTCCGGCAGGCAGAGCTTGATACCATTTATAATCGCAGCGGGGTTCTTCTCCTATCCATATTAGACTCGAAATTGCTCCCGTATGAAAGTAATAACCCGCATCAATTCCTCCCGATTGATATGTCCATTGAACTTCGTCCGCTCCATTTTCAAAAACAGGTCCAGCAATTCCTTGCGCAGTATTATAAAGCCCAAACCACCCATCATATGGCCAACCCCAATCAAAATAATGGGCGCGGGCCTTGCGCCAAAAAGTCTCCGTAACGACGGACACGGGCTGTGTCTGGGCAAAATTTTGCGAAGCAATCAAATGATTGCCGCTGTCATAAACTGCGGCATTAAAGATTGCCTGGCCGGATGAGTTCACCGGCACATCCGCTGTCCACGTTCCATCGCCTTTGACTGCAGCGGTCCGGCCGTTGACAACAATTGTGCCACCGGAATTGCCAATCGAACCGGAAATAGCCACGGACGACTGGTTCAACTGGCCGCTGGTCAAAGGGTTTAACGTCAAGCCCACGTCGTTTCTGAATACGGCGAAATTTGCGGCGCTGTTTCCCGCTGCATCGGCGGTTGTGACGGTTACCCTGTTTGTGCCATTGCCAAGCGGCACGTGGTTTGCCCAAACCTCTCCGTCCCGGGTGACTGTTCCCGAAACAATGTTTGAATTTCCATCGCCGTCCGCGATGGAAATCGTGACTGTTGCCGTCGGATCGCTCACCGAGCCTTGCAGCATAAAATTGCTGCCGCTAATCGCCATCCCGTCTTGCGGCCAGGATAGAATGAACACTGGTGGATTGGTGTTCATTGAGCAATCAACGGTGAAGCTGAGGTTGGTGGTAAACAGATTGCCCGCCAAATCGGCTGCATGAAGCGTGACCACATTCGGTCCATTCGTGGCCAAAACAATGTCGTAACATTGAAACCAGTTGGTGGTGATCGCCAGCAGATTAGTGTCACAAAACTGCCCGGTGATATAACCCGCTTGATTGGTCCAAATCCCGGCAGCATTGCTGATATTGTAAGTCAAGCTGCCTAAAGATTTGTCAGCGTAACCTTGCAACTGAATCATCGGTTGGGCAACCATGTTGGCAACCGGATTGGTAACCACGAGCACCGGAGGCACAGTATCCAAAATAAGCGGCATCCACTGCCAGGTCGGCTGAGCGTCCGGCGCATGGCCTTTTACCCCGACCCAAACATTGTAGTCGCCGTCACCCGAATTTAAAGAAGCAATGATATTTGGATTGTAGGGCTGCCATGTCGCATTACTAAAGTTAAGAGTTGTAGCAAAGGGTTGGTACTTTGCATCGGGCGGATTGGTATTATCAATCATGATGGCCATGAAAACAGGTTCGCCGCCGATGACATATATCTGAACCGGCACCGTATTGGTGTTGATACATCGGTTTGTGGCCGACAGCGAAAAACTGATCACGTCGGGATCTTTGCCGCGTTGGTAGTCAACCCAGAGCGGGAAGCCATCTCCGGCCGGTTGGAATTCCGGGTCCAGACCGGCGCGCCCGAAATACTTCACCTCCCACCAGTCCGGTATTTGACTGTCATAAGTGACAGTATTGGCTGCGCTGAGAGGGTAATCAAAAGTTTGCAGTTCGTCAAAAGCGCCTTCAGCCTGATTGGAACCACTCAGGTCGCTGCCCATCCTGAAACCATTGGCCAGTTCATCGGTACCAGGATAGTAAGTGACCCCGGCACCATTGGCCAGCAACTGGCCATCCACATACAAGGCGCTGCCTGCCGGCGAATAAGTCAGCGCAATCTGATACCATTCATTTGAAACCCAGGAGATGTTCGCTGACAAATTTGCCATGCCACCACCATTAGTGGACGTGCCAAACCACAGTTGTGTGCCATCGGGGCTCAAATACAATGCCCACCAGCCACTGGTGGAATCGGTCATCCATGAGTTGTTGGAAAGATCGGGATCATTGTCACCCATCTCGATCAACCTGCCCCAATGGCCGGGGCCATTTCCACCGACACTGGCACTGCTCCAATCCGGCTTGAACCAGAACAGCAATGAACCCATCTGGCAATTAATGTTGGTATTGCCGTTGGTTTCCACCACGCTATAGGCGAGCATCGCCTGATTCATACTATCCACCCGCACTGCATTGCTGCTCCAACTTGGAATACCAGTGACATTGGTCGCCAGCAGCGGCAACTGGCCTTCCTCACCCACCCAGGCATTGGTATCGTCAAAACGCCAATGAGCCAGTGGGATGAACTCGGTAATAGTGTCAGTAATCGATCTGTTGCCGCTGAAAGCGCTTGCCACAATCGTGCTGTCCGGGACATTGGAACCGGCTGGAGGAAAATAGATCCACATCAGGACCTGCCCATTGGTATCCGTTCGCAATGCCAGAGAAACGGCCGGCGCGTCGTTTTTTGAAGCTGCCAGCAACGCCGTTCCGTTGGTAACGGTCAAGGTTACCGGAGCGTTGGTTAGCACGGTCAAATCAGCTTTCGTCACCTCGATTATGACCGGCAATGGCAGGAAGGAGTCGTACGTTCCGTCTTGATCGTTGCCGCTTAAAATTACCAGATTGGGTAAAACGCCGTTGTAATAATCAGTTGGATCCATCCCATTCTGGTAATCGTACATCAGGCTTTGGCCGTTTCCGTCCGGATTAGAATCAGGATCCATTCCCAGATGGCCGAAATACTGCAATTGCCAATAGTCCGGCAATCCGCCTCCGTCCGAGTCCAAAGCAATTGTGAAATTCACACTTTGAGGATCAGACTGCACCCCGGCATTGTCCACAGCTACAGCCGACAGCGTATATTGGCCAGCAAAAGCATTTGTCCACCACAAGCTGTTTGTCCAGTTAAACGAATACGGACTTTGAATTGAGATGCCCAAAGGCATATTGCCGCCGCCATCCATTTGATAGCTGTAATCCACCTCCCGAATGGAGGCGCCCGGACCGGGTTCAGCGTCAACCGTGATGGTCAATGATTCGTTTGTTCCAATGAGATTATTCGCACCGTCTGCCGGGCTGGTAATGCTGATCGTGGGCACGGGGACAAGTGTTTCATCGAAGTCCGTTTCCGCAATCCGTTCACGGCTGGCAGCCAGAACCCTTACCAAACAGTTGGGATCGTTAATATACCTGTCGGCGTACCCAATCAAAGTCACCGCACCATTGGTGTCGGTCGTCAATCGCAGGGCGTTGTAATCACTTCCACCGCTGACGGTCCGCAATTCCATGTCGCCGGAAATTACTTCCACTGAGACTGGCGCATTACTTAATGCTGTGCCGTTGGCATCGGTTACCTGGAAAACCAGGGACTGCGGGAATTCCATGCCGGCGTGAGGTATCTGGTTGTTTCCGTTCAAAATCGTCAAACCGGGCAATTGTCCATTAAAGAAATCTGAATATTTTGGCGCCAACCTGGGAGCGCCATTTTCATCGCCCCAGGCCCAATTTGCGCCGTCACTATCTGAGCTACCCCATTGCCACACGTTACCGTTGCCATCCAATGCAACAGCGGCATCTGAGCCGGCCGCTACTGAAACAATGTTGCTCAACCCCCGGATCGGAATTGGAAGGTTGGCGCCCGCGGACCCGCCATCGCCAAGTTGTCCGGCGTTATCGCTACCCCAAGCCCATAATTTCCCCGCATTGTCCAAAGCCAGCGAAAAGGAAGCGCCCGCAGCAACCGCAACTATATTTGTCAATCCCGCCACCCTGACCGGGCCATCGCTGTCTATTTCGGTTCCGCCATCACCCAATTGCCCCTCACTATTGTATCCCCATGCCCAAACGCAACCATTGGTGTCCAACGCCAGGCTGTAATCATCACCTGCGCAAAGCGCCACGATGTTGCTCAACCCTGAAACCTGGACTGGCGTATCACTGTATCCCAACGTCCCACCGTCGCCCAATTGACTACGGTTGTCTGCTCCCCACGCCCAAACCGTGCCGTCACTCCTGAGCGCCAAAGCATGACCTGCTCCCGCCGCCACATTGATCATGTTGGAAGCGCCCGCAATCTGCACCGGAGAGGGACCAACCCAATAACCGTTACCCGTACCCCACGCCCAAACCGTGCCATCGGCTTCGACGGCCAGAGAAAGTCCGGGGTCGCCATTGACAATATAGCCGTGCGCGGCGATTGCGATGGCGCTGGTTATTCCCGGAACCTGCTTGGGACGGTTGGTGAAATCTTCTGAAACGCCGTCGCCCAGCTCTCCAGAACCGTTTTCTCCCCAGGCCCAGACGACGCCATGGGAATCCAATGCCAGAGAATGATTCAAACCTGAAACTATTTTTATCAGGTTGGTTAACCCCACCACGTGAACCGGGTTGGTACTGTCGAGATAAGTATAATCCCCCTGTTCGCCATGCTGATTACCGCCCCAGGAAGCCAGGTCGCCGGTGGGGAAAAGTTCCATGATTCGTTCCCCTCCCACTGCCAGCATCGGTGTTACGCCACCGGCACATTCAACGAACTCGGTGAAATTGGTTTGAACCGTATTGTTCCCGCTTTGTGCCAAAACCAATACGAATATCTCAAGGTTGCCTGGCAAGGATCCTGTGGGGATATAGACCCAGGCTGAAGCCAATCCATTTAAATCTGTCCTCAACCTCAGACGGTTCTCCAAAGCGGCATTGGTCGTTGTCGCCAGTTGGGCATAATCTGAAACCAATAACGTAATCGGGGCATTGGCCAGTGTGTTTGAATTTGCATCGGTCACCCGTACGGTTAGAGGCAAGGACAGGAAGAATCCGGGAAAACCGCTTTGATTATTGCCACTGATAATTTTCAGTTCCGGCAGCCGGCCGTTGTATGGATCGTTGGTGTTCAACGGATCAATGCCGTTTTGATAATCGTACCACAGCGTGTTGCCCACGGTGTCCAGATTGGTGTCTGACAGGCCCACCGTCCCGAAATATTTCCAAAACCACCAGTCCGGGACGGTGTTGCCGTTTTCCGTCACGTCCGTCCAGTCCGCCGCCCGGATAAACAACGCTTTGGTCCGGTCCCGCACCGAAACGGTGAAAGGCATGACGCTTGAATTTGTCGGCCACACTTCGCCCGGCTCAATCGTCCAATGGGTCAGCGTCAAATCGGTTTTGCTCAGCACTTCATAAACCTGGTCGGTCGCATTGTGCAGGGTCAAGTTCGCCACCCCGTTGGTAATGCCGGTGATACCCAACCACAGAGAGTCGGTTGAGCAGTTGAAGGCCGGCGAAGCCGCGCCATATTGAGCCGGCGGCACGGCAGGTTGGGCGTGAAGAAAATGCAGTCCGACAATCAATCCTGTCACCAGCCACCATCCGGCTGGAAAACTTCTGAATGCTTTCATCGTCCCGTTTCCGTCACAAAGCGCTTGGAACCTTTGTGATGGAACTAAATCGGCACAAACCCGGCGCCCCGGTTGGGGGCACTGCCGAACTTCCGTCACCTGAGAGCCGAGCTACCCCACAATCAGGCAGGAACCTGGCAAGACCTTATGAGAAAAATCTGGCGGTTTTCCAATCAGACCATGACCAAAGCCGCGCAAATTTGGTTCTACGTTGCTATTGAAACTTCTCGATGACAATCCGGCTTATGCCGTTCACCGAAGTTTGCCAAGAAATTTTTGCGAAATTTTCAACCCGTCTTTTGTTGCCGCCAACGCATTAAAAGTTAAGACAGCTTCCTTATCACTTTGCCATTCAGAGTTCTATAACGAACCAACTCCCTGCATGTAAACGCATTAGAGCTTGACAGTTAAGCATTTATTTGATAGCAATGGTTTGTAATCGGTTCTGTTCCACTCATCATCAAGTATAACATTGCTTCGAGGTAATTATGAAAACAAATCTATTCATAACACTTGCAAGTTCGCTGGTTCTGTACTCAGCAAATTCCACCTTCGCAGTGGTCCCTGCCTTCTCACAAAACATATATGTGGCGGACTACTCTGCCAATACCATCGGCGAAATCACCCCCGGCGGAGGTCAAAGCACCTTTGCCTCCGGATTAAACAATCCGTTTGGAATGACCTTCGATAACGCGGGCGACCTTTTTGTGGCGGATGACGGCACCGACAACATCTATAAATATGCACCTGGCGGCGCCCGGAGCACAATTGCCACCATGCCGAATTATCCTCATGGGCTGGCGTGTGACAACGCGGGCAATCTGTATGTGGCGAATTTCTTCCTGGGCAGCATTACCAAAATCACACCGGGCGGAGTCCAAAGCACATTTGCCACCGGGTTGCCCGGTCCGAATCTGATTTCCATTGACAGTCAGGGAAATCTCTTTGTGGCGGATTACTATGGCGGCAGCGTTACCAAAATTACACCGGGTGGAACGCAGAGCACTATTGTCTCAGGTTTGCCACTAGTGAATAGTGTAGCAGTCAATAGCATTGGTGACGTGTTTGTGGCGGTAGCCACTGCCAACTCTGTCAACTCCGGTACCATCCTCGAAATCACGCCGGGAGGGGCACAAAGCACCTTTGCCACCGGGTTGTCCAATCCTTCCGGGATGGGATTCGACACGACGGACAATCTGTTTGTGGCCGATGCCGGCAATGGCAACGTCTATGAATACACACCCGGCGGGGTCAGAACCACGGTTGCCACCGGATATCAGCAGCCTGTCGGTCTTGCTATTCAGCCGGTGCCAGAGCCTTCCATGTGGGCCATGTTTGGAATGGGCGCCTTCGTGTTGTTCGGCTTGCGTCGCAAGGCGTAACGGTTGCGGCGAGAGCATTATTGGTTCAGCCGAATTTCGTTTATTCCTGCGGATAAACCGGAATCCGGTCGTGCACCACCACGATCAGATAGTTTTTTTTGCCGCCGGCTGAAACTGTTGCGAATGAGCAGTTCAAGTCGGCCCACCGCCATAACCGTAGCTGTTTCAGCTTGAACCCTCTAAAACACAGTGTTAGTATCCAAAACGAGTGAAAAAGCGGCTTTCCAATTCAACTGGGGCAAGCCTCACCGCTCCTGCGGCGGAGCATTCCAAAGTGCTCCATGCCAAGTCCCAAAGCCCCCCTCCCGAATTAAGCCAAACCAGTGAAACGTTAATTCTCCACATCTTGGCCTGCTACAACCACATGACCCAAAACCGGCCAACCGAGCTTCCCGAATTAGGCCAAACCGCACTTTTGACTAATACCTGTTAGGCATCGTTCGCGTTTATGATAGAGCGATTCATCTTTGGGATGCACTGGAAGCATGACGGGAAGATGTATTACGACGAGTTGCCAGCCGACTCGAAAGACGAGGCGGCAGGGTATTTTATTGACCATAAGCGTGACGACGTTTCTTTAGTTCGCGTAGAACTGGTTGGTCCGAATGAGGGCGGCGTTCGAGAATTTGTCCTTTCGCCGAACTCGCCGTTTAGCCCATTGAAGGCGCGTCGCAGAACGGACATAGATGAGGATGCCAGATGACCACGAGTATCAAATCGCAGCAGGCAACGCGGTCTGGCCGGTCCAGTTCCGCATTCGCAGTTGACGTCGCTGTCCCGGCGTGGCTGAGTTCTGGACGTTGGCATCAGGAGTTTTTATGAGGATATTCACTCGCAGGACATTCGGCATGGTACTTGTGGGAGTTTCACTTCTCACGGGTTTTGTGCTCTACCTGGTTGGGGTTCCGCTCATCAGCTACGAGTCACACTCATATTCTATTGGAGCCAAAGACGGCGTAAGCACCATTTTCCTGAGCGCCCGTTGGCCGTTGGTCATTTTACTTGTGACAACACTGGTTGGTGTGTTGTTATCAGTCCTACGCAAACACGAAAAGAAAGATGCCTAGCAAATCGCTGCACGCAACGCGGGATGGCCGCTTCCCGCGTCGTCAAGGCTATGCAGGACAGGCTAGTTCCGCATTCGCGGTTCACGCTGGTTGGTCCCGCGTACCTGAGCTCACGTTAGATGTCACCGCGACGCACATTCCAATTTGCCGCGCTTCTTGCGCCGTTGTTGCTCTTTGGCTTCGCACTGACATTGCCATATTCCTCGGCTCGGTTAAGCCTGATATTTCACGGGCATCCATTTGCCCGTGTCGTGCCAAAGGAGAAGCTCGACATTTTTCGATATGTTCATACCGACAACTTCGCATACAAAGCAGTCGTCTTCTCTGGCAGTAAAGCGGTTGGAATCATTTCCCAGCCCACCGGCGATTTCGCGCAGTTCCAGCCGTTCTCCGATAAGAATGCCGTTGACGATTTCTATTTTGACCCCTGGCTGGGAATACCCATGTTAATCGCATGGACTTTCCGCTGGTGGTTATTGCTAGTCCAAGTGATTGTTCTACTTCTATGGTTACGCATGAGACAAAAGAGAGTTCAGTATTCATGACCGTGACATCTAACACAGCGTGAGGCCGTGTGAAAAGTCTGGCGGAATGAGCGATAAAAGATTTACCGGCGGTCCGAAAGTTCGGGCCGCCGTTTTTTAATTTCCAGGGATGGAATTGGTACGGACAGCAGCTGAGGCGGATGAGGGTGCCGACGAAAGGAAAAAACGGCACTCCTCGCCCCTTCAAGCCCTTTGCGGCATTTTCACCCCCACTGCGGCCCCGTCCTCCGCAGTAAAGCTACGGAGGGTGGACATCAGTTTCTCGAAGCTCACCAGCTTGAGCTGCTGGATACGGGCTTGCGTTTCGGGGGTTGGAAGCGTAGTTGTTTTCATAGGCATGATTGTGGTTGTTTGTTTAACTGTCATTAATAGTTGTCGCCCCTCGCGCCAACTCCCTCAACTCATGCCTTCTTTGGATCGTTAGGCCGACACGCGCGAGATGAATTTACATCATCCATTTCCGAGAAGTCGCAAGGTTTGGTTGTTCATGACTGTTCTCGTATTTATTGGCGCTTGGTTTCTTCCAGCAGTCGAAGAAGTCTCTGGTTATGTGCCGGCCTATAAACTATGGTATGACTTTATTACGCGCGACTACATCGGCTCTGCTAGTGGTGTACTCGTAATGATTGTTGTCATGACTTGCAGCTTTGGACTGGTGGCCGCGGTAGTTGGTTGGCTTTTGCAGTTCCCCATTTGCATTATTTGGAAGTACTTTCGTCGGCGCAGGAGAGACAAGTCGTCGGCCTCTTAAGAAACAAGACGCGCAAACCGTTGATAATCAATGAAACATCCATGTCTTGTTTCTTGGATCATTGCCCCCTGCAAGGCGGGGTTGGAGTGCTAACACGTCGCTGCGGCCACTCCGATAAAAAGCATCGCGCGCCAGCCGCCGACTGCCCCTTGAGTTTATGGACGGTTCGAGTTATAAAACGATTATCGAGCCAGCGGAGGCGCTCGCCCGTCGGCGTGGCTCTTTGGATCGTTAGGTGCGTTGGGAGTATCGTGATTCAGATGCCGTCTATTACACTATGAAAACATTTATTCTGATCGCGATTTTTATTACTCAGTTGGCTGGCTATGGCGATGCTGTTACTGTGCCATTGCCGGAGATACCTGCCCCAGAGCTAACTGCGCCACAAGTGTTGGCGATTGCACAGCAGCACTTGGGCAGTTCTACCAATTATACGCTTGTGAGTATTGATTGGTGCAAGGCGTCAGATTTTCAGCCTCGTTACAGTGACGGGACGGATTATTCGCCGGGGAATGACGAGCCGAACGGATATTCTTGGTTCATCACCTATGTTTACCGAGACGAGCAAATGGCTAAGGCTTTCGGCGGTAAGAGCCGATTTAATTCGGTTCTTGTCATGCGAATCAAAGACGACGGAAAGACTGGCTTGTTTATTGGGGGCCGCACCTAACAACGCGCGAGGCCGTGTGAAAAGTGTGGCGGAATGAGCGATAAAAGATTTACCGGCGGTCCGAAAGTTCGGGTCGCCGGTTTTTAATTTCCAGGGATGGAATTGGTACGGACAGCGGCTGAGGCGGATGAGGGTACCGACGAAAGGAAAAAACGGCACTCCTCGCCCCTTCAAGCCCTTTGCGGGACTTTGATCCCCACTGCGGCCATTAATTTCTCGAACCTCACCTGCTTGAGCTGCTGGATACGGGCTTGCGTTTCTGGGGTTGGAAGCGTAGTTGTTTTCATAGGCATGATTGAGGTTGATTGTTTATCTGTCATTAATAGTTGTCGCCCCTCGCGCCAACTCCCTCAACTCATGCCTTCTTTGGATCGTTAGGTGGAACAATGAATACCGAATTATCTCAACAGGAAATCGTCGATTCAGAGCATCTCCGGCTTCTACGAATCGGATACTTCATCTCCGCAGCCACTAACCTCATCTGGGTGTTCTTTCCTTTGATTTACGTTGTCATGGGCGCTCTCATGCTCTTCGGAGCCTTTGACGGGGCGAAACCCTCCGACGCTCCACCGAAGGGCCTCGGCCTCGTGATCATGTCGATCGGGATTGCCATTTCCTTGGTCATGGCTTCATTTACGGTTCTGAAATTATTGACTGCGCGAGCGATTGGCAAACGCAGGTACAAGGGGCTCATTTTTGCAACGGCGGCCATTTCGTGCCTTGGGGTTCCATGGGGGACGGCACTTGGTGTTCTCACATTCCTCGTCCTTTCGCGCCCGAGCATTGCAGCCCAGTTCTCCAATTCCACCTAACGAATAAAGATAGGTTTGGCCGGAGCGCAGCGGAGCGCCAAACCTATCAAGTGTTGAACGAGCCCCGTAAAAGCCTTCGGCCCACGGGGCAGGCCCCGTAAAACCTGAGGGCCACTGGGCAGGCCCCGTAAAAGGGTTCGGCCCACGGGGCAGGCCGGTGGAATTTACCCTTGTCTTTTGCTTTTGGAGGTTATCGGGTGAAGGTTTGGCCAGAGTGGTGCTGGCTGGTGCCGGTTGGAGTCAGGCCGCTGTCTTTTGGGGTCGTTCTCCCGGTGCCGCAGACTTTTGAGGCTCGCTCCCAGCTCATGAATAACTTCGGATGACCTATATCTGGTCGTTCGGCGAGCGGGCAATGACATGAATATAGCTCCGCGTACATTGCCCCATTGCCGGATTCAGGAGAGCACCGCCGGGCGCAGTTTGACATCCGCAGCGTAATGCAGCCGTCGCGGCTGCGAGTTCTAGCACCGTCCCGGTGCGCAAACCAAAAACACGCGGCGGGACGCCACTTTTTCCCGCCGGCGAGGACGCCGGCGCTACGATGCTACCGCCGGCCAATGAATTTTTGGCGCGGGTCAAATTGCGCCCCACTAATCCGAGCAGAGCATCATTTTTCCATCATATATTTATTGACAAATAATGGCTGTTTTGATAAGATTTGCTACGAATTCAGATAACTCGGTTAATATTAACAACTTGCTGCATAAACACACTTATGAAAATTTCCACTTTTTCAGGGTTTTTAACAGCAATTGCGCTTCTGAGCGCCGGTTTGCTTCAGGCACAATTGATTAATGTTAATTTCGTCGGCAATTCAGTCGGCACCGGTTACGGCGGCGGCGGCCCTGCTTCTCCCGGACCGAGCATGGCCGGTGCGGGACTGATTGGTTCCGCAGGGGATGCATGGAATAATGTCGGCGACAGCCAGCTCACTTTCGCCAGTTATCCAACCGGCATAACCACTCCCACGCCGATTGGTCTGATGTACTCAACCGGCATTAACTCGCCGGTAACAATGAATATCACTGCCACCAGCACCTATAATGCAACTGAGCCGGGTTGGGGTAACACCAGCGCTTTTGTAACGGCCGGAAGTCCCTACGCCAATCTGATGCAGGATTGCATAGTCGCGCAAGCTGCCGATAGCATCACGTTAAGCGGCCTTCCTGCAAATACCAGCTACCAGTTGGTCCTCTATAACGCGAGCGACCAAAATGTCGGAACCGGTCGTACGAGTACTTTCACGGTCAATGGTGTTACTCAGACCAGTGTGTGGAACGGCACAACCAGCACGTTGGTAGCGGGAGTAACCTATGTTGATTATGCGTCAGCCATGACCGATGGCACCGGGACGCTGGTTATCAACTACGGGGTGGCCGGTGGCACTGGTGCCTTGGAGACCGACTTGAATGGTTTTCAACTGCAGCAAATTCCCGAACCCGCGAGTTTGGCCATGCTCGGCGTTGCCGGAATGATGTTCGTTGGCTGGCGCCGGCGGCTTGCCCGCGCTTGAATTCCGAAAGCAACCGGCGACTGTTTTCATAGCTCATCCCTGATTTTGAAGCCAGCCTTTGTCAGTCGAGGCTGGCTTTTTATTTGTGCCGATCTCAAAGGCTATGCGCCTGATACGACGCGGGTCGAGCTACGACGCGCCGGCAGCTTTGGATGGTCAGGCCACAATGAACCGGCGCTTTCATTCCCATCGGGATGAAGTTTTCCAATCCCGGGTAAGGGCGCACGCGTCAACAGTGGCGGTGGTGTCGGAGGGACGAGTTCCACGAATTCTGAACGCACTCGCCGAGGGGCAAAAGCAAACCAGGGAATTTTAACGGAGAAATCATCCTTTCTCCCTCAATCTGAACGCCTTGGCTGGATTGAAAGAGTTCCTACACTGTGGTACTGTTCCAGCTAATGATTGGTGTTCACAAGGAACCTTGTCACCGGCACTGCGATGGAGGGTTCACTCTCATCGAACTGCTGGTCGTTATTGCCATCATCGCCCTCCTCGCGGCTCTATTGCTTCCAACCCTGGCCATGGCAAAGCAAAAGGGACAGCAGACGGCCTGCATCAACAATGTCAGACAACTGACGCTGGCCGTCCTCATGTACGCCGATGAGCACGATGACACTCTTCCGCCCACTGCTTACGTTGATTCAAATGGCAATGAGGTGGATTGGCCATCTTTGCTGGACTCCTACGTTGGGCATGTCGCCAAAATCCATCTTTGCCCGACCGACCGCCTGTCTCATGCGAACTCCTATGGCCTGAACGAACTGGCTTTTGTTGACCTGACGGATCCCAACCCTGGGCCGTTGACACGTCTGGCATCTTTCCACAGGCCGAGCCAGACGATTATGCAGGGCGATATTGGAACAGAGGACGATTTTGTGACGCCGCGCCCTGACACATTGAAGTTGACGGCTCCCGGCTCTCCGCTTAACGACGATGAGGATGCCCGGCCTTCAACCCGCCATTCGGGCCGGTGTGATTTGGGTTTTATGGATGGGCACGAAGAGCATTGGTTTCTGTACCAATTCTATACCAATCAGGTTCCCACAAACGAATGGTTTACACCGTAGGCCGAGGTGGCCACGATGCGGCCCGACACTGCGCGGGCGTTCGCCGAGCCGAAAGGGCTACGGCCCTGCAGGCTGGGCCATGATCGGTTCAGCGAACTTTCGCTTATTCCTGCGGATAAACCAGAATGCGGTCGTGCACCACTACGATTAAATCGTTTTTCTTCCCGCCGGTCACATTGGCCACCAGCGCTTCGCGCGGTTCCGGCAACGCGTCCGTTGCGCCCCGGAAGGTGTGCTGTTCAAAGACCTGCCAGCGAATGGCCGGCGCCAGTTTGTGCTGCCGCGTAAAATTCACAATATCGAGATAATTTTTGGCCGTCTCCAAAAATATCAGTTCCTTGCGGCCGTCACCGTTTAAATCACCGGCCGACACGTCATTCAGATTACCGTCCTTGATGGGTGTGTCATAACCATCGAGCGCCTCCAGGTTCCACACTTCGCCACCCAACGGCATCCAGGCGACGGCGTTCTGGCCCAGAAAGGCAATACTGTGCGTGTCCGGACCGCCCAACGACACGGACTGCACGCCGTTGAAATCGGAGACCGGCAGTTGCACGTTGCGCCGGACCTGCCAGACCCCGGCGGCATCGCGCTCGCATAACGTCAAACACCCGTGTTCGGCGTCGAGCAGAAAAATGGAAGGGGCCGGGTTGGTGCCGTTTCGCAACGCCGTGGCGCCGACGATGCGCGAATCACTCCACGAACCGTTGATCTGGTCCTTCACGCGAAACACCCACTCCGACCGGTTGGTGGCGCCCGCGGTTTCCGTTTCCTTTTCGAGCACGACCGCGCGCACAAAATTCTTTTGGGGCAACAACAATTCCGGCTTGCCATCGCCATCCACGTCCACCGACGTCAGCCAGGGCCGTTCCATCGCGCCGCCGGGCGGGTCCACATCTTTTTCATCAAAATTCCCGTCGGATTTTTGCAGCAGCACCTTGATTTTTTCATAGGGAATCAGCACCACCAGATCCGGCAACCCGTCCTGGTTCACGTCCTGAATCGCCATCGCCACCGGGTTGGAGGTGAACGTTTCACTCAACTTTTGGGTCCGGATTTTGCCGTCCGCGGTGCGGATCACCAGAAAACGCTGTCCATTCTGATCCACAATCATCGCCAGGGCCGGCTTGGCGCCGGGACGCAGCGCGCCCACCGCCATCACCAGCGGCTTGCCGTCAATCGGCAGGAGCGCGGGAAACGGCAGCCGGCCGTTCTTATCAAATTGCGTCACGCCCACCGCGTTTTCGCTCTGGCTCAGGAGAAAAATTTCCGATTTGCCGTCGTCGTTCCAATCCGCCGCCGCCAACTGGCTCACCCCGGCCAGGGTGGAAAACGTCTGCGGTTCGGCCAGGGAACCGTCCGGTTGCTGCAAATACACCGAGATTTGCCCGCTGTCCGGCTGGGCCACGAGCAAATCCGGCCGGCCATCACCGTTGACATCGGCCCAAAGCACTCCGCGTTGCGCCGCATCCGTCTTGGTCAGCGGCAGGATTTGGAATTGCCCCTGGCGAAACGCGCCGGACAAAGGTTCGGCCGGTTTGCGGATAAACTGCGAAACTTCCGCCCGGCCGGAGCTTTGCGCGATGGTGACCACGTAATTTTTGGCGTCCCCTTCCAGATTGTCCGCCGTATACGAGCGGATGGGCGGTGATTTGAAATAAATCTCCGGGCCGAGCTGGCCGGAAGCGCTTTGCAGCCGGAACCGAAACGGCGTCGGGCTGTCCCAATCCACCAACAACAAATCTTTCCGGCCATCGCCGTTCACGTCCACGATTTGCGCGGCCTCCGGTGTGCCCGAATAGGCGATTTTTTGCGGCTCACCCAGCGTGTGGTCCGCCAATTGCGGCAGAAAGTACAGCGAGCCGTTGTCGCCCAGCAAAACGAGGTCCGCGCGCCCGTCGCCGTTCAAATCACCCTCGGCCAGCGCGTTGGCGTCGGTCCGCCCGTTGTCAATGTGCCAGCGTTTGGGATCGCTCCAGCCGTTGGTTCCATGATTGTAAACCACCTCCAGGTCCTTGCCGTCGCCATAAAAGGCAATATCCGGTTTGCCGTCCCCGTTGAGGTCAGTCACCACCATGGCGCTGATGTGTTCATCCACGGGAATGGAATCAATGCGAAAACGCGAGCCGGGCGGCAATTGATTGATCTCCAGCGGTTGTGATGAATCCACAACGGTTTTGGCATTGGTTTTTCCGGTCTGATTGTAGAGCAACATGATTTTCGACCGCAGATTGTTGGCCACCACGAGATCGTTCAAGCCATCGCCGTTCAAATCCGCCGCGTGCAACAGGCTGATGGTCTGGTCAATCGGAAAGATTTCCGGGCCGGTAAACACCAGACCCGGCGCGGTGGTTTTGCCGTGACCGACGAAAACAAAATTGAAAATCAACGCCGTCAGGGCGGCATACCATGAAAATTTCATGCCGCGCAACCTGCCATCTGCCGATGCCCTTGGCCAGTTTATTCGCATGCCCATCGTCCTCGTCCTCGTTTTCGTAATCTTAATCTTAATCTTAATCGCAGCCGAAAATCCGGTCGAGAACGAGGAGGATGAGGAAAATCATTCGCCGATGAAATGCAGCACGACGTGGCGCGCGTGCCCATGGAGGCGGTGTTCCCACAGGTAAATCCCCTGCCAGGTGCCCAGGGCCAGCCGGCCCTGACGCACAGGAAGGCTCAGATTTACCGTCGTGAGCGCTGTGCGGATGTGTGCCGGCATGTCATCGTCGCCTTCCAGAGTGTGCTCGAATAACGGGTCGCCATCGGGCACGAGCCGTTTGAAGAATGCGTCCAGATCGCGCCGCACCTCGGGGCTGGCGTTTTCCTGGATCAACAACGAAGCCGAGGTGTGTTGCAGATGAATCGTCAGCAAACCCTCTTTGAATCTGTTGTTGTCCACCCAGGCCTCAAGCTCAGGCGTAAACTCATAAAGGCCGCGCCCGCCCGTGGCAATGGTCAGTTCATGCGAAAGTTGCCGGAACATTGTGCTGGATTGTTGGATTGGTGGTGGTGTCTTGATTTGAAATTTGTTTCAAAATGATCATCGCACCACACTCATTACGATGATACGGCACCGCCCAAGCCACCAGAATTTCGGCAGTGCCCTGATTCGATTCATTAATGTAATCGTAAATAATTGCGGAGTGCGATCAGTGCTTCCATAGCGACCGCCAAAAGCAATGCCACCAGGACAACCCAGAACATAATCTTCCTTTGTTGTTTTTGTCGCCATTTGTCCTTCATTTTCTGGCCTTTATGATTTGAAACGCCAACTCTTGCCGGATTAGTGGATAAATGGATTATTGAGTGGAATTTTGCTGCCTTTGTTCTCCAGCCATCCACTCATCCAGCAACCCTCTTTTTGGTTCCTCGACGTTTTCAATGGAGTCAGGGTTCACGCCCGCCCTCACCCCGGCCCTCTCCCCGGGGGAGAGGGTGCGCCTCGGCGCGTCGCTGGACCTTTTCAGCGATCTTCGTCGCCGGCTCCGATTCTGTGTCATTGGCCGTGAGACGCACGAAAATCCGGCATCGCTCAAACGCGGCGAACGATTCTCCCTCTCCCGGGGGGAGAGGGCCGGGGTGAGGGCGGACCTCGTCACTGATTTCCCGGTCACACCTGATGAAACTTGTTTCATACGCTGTCATCCGCGGAAAACATCGAGGAGCCTTTTTTCTTCACTGCGACACGGGCGCGCCTTTCTCGGCCAGCATTTTTTCCAGGGCCGGATTGTGCGGCTGGCCCGCGGCGAGCGCCTTTTCATAATGCCAGCGCGCCAGTTCCACCATCGGCGGCTGCTGGGTGAGGTAAATCACCGCCAGATTGTTGTGGGCCGCGCCATAGTTGGGATCCAGTTGCACCGCCCGGCGCAACGCCGTTTCCGCCTGGGTGCGCAACCCCTTTTGCGCCAGCGTCACCCCCAGATAATTCTCAATGTCCGGATTCTGCGGGTCGAGTTTCGCCGCGCGGCTCAACGCGTCGAGCGCCTCGTCATATTTGGCCTCCGCAAACTGGATGCGGCCCTGGACGGTCAGGTTATAGGCGTCATTCGGACTCTGCGCCAGCGCTCCCTGGATGTGTTTATCCGCGTCGTCCAGCTTGTTTTCCTCCAGCTCAATCGCGGCCAGATTGGCCAGGGCCAGTCCGTTGTTTTCGTCCTGTTTCAAAATTTGCTGGTAATCGGCCGCGGCCTTGCCGTATTCCCGGGCGGAAAAATAATTCTGCGCCTCGGCCACCAGGGAAGCCGCGCCGCCGGGCAGTTCATGAACCGATTTCTTCTCCGCGTTGGGATTGGCGGTCAGTGAGGGAGTTGATTGCTTGAACAAGGCCAGTTCCTCGGGTGTGTAGGGAACCGCCTGTGCCTCATCCACTGCTATCCGCGCACGCAAGGTGTCCACCTGTTGCGCCAGCGCGTCAATCTGCGCCGCCGCGTCCTGGCCCTTGGGACCGTAAAGTTTCTTGTTCGCATCGCCCAGCCGCGCCAGCAATTCATTGCGTTCCTGTTCCAACTCGCGGATGCGCGCCTCGTTTTCGGCCTGGCTCGGCCCCGTCACGGCCGGCGGCGGCTTCGGCGCCCTGCCTTGCAACTGATTCACGCGGTTTTCCAGCGCCAGTTTCTCCAGCAGGTTCACTTCCGACGCCGATTGCAGGGCGGCAATCCGCGTCTGGGCCCTGGCCAGCTCGGCCGCCGCGTTGCCGGTTCCCGTGACCGCGGCCGGGGCGGACTGGAGACTGGCCACCTGTTTCTTGAGCAGTTCGTTCTCCTGGCGCAAGGCCTCGGCGGCGTCCGCGCTGGCCAGCAGGGATTGCAGGCGCGTTTGCAGCGTCTGATTTTCCTGCGACAGCTTGTCGGCGCGCTCCGTTTGGCTGGCCAGTTTCTGGTTGGACTCGGCCAGCGCCTGTTTCAACAATTCGAAGGTCCTGGCGTCCACGCCCGCCGCCGCGCTGCCGTTTCCTCGCGCCAGGCTCACTTTCAGCAAATCATTTTCCTTCATCAAAAGCCGGAGCTGCTGCTGGACCTGGGCCAATTGGTCCGGTGACACCGCCGCCGGCTGCACCGCCAGCGCTTCCTTGAGTTTGGACTGCAACGTTTCATTGTCGCCCTGTAACCGCCTGACCTGCTCCTGCAAGGCGTTGAGCTGCGATTGCAAGGCAGCCGTGGCGGCGGCAGCGGCGTTGGTTGCCATTGGCGGGACGCCGGGCGCTGCCGGCACCGCTGCCGTTGGTGGAGGCGTATTGGTGGACGGAAGTTTGGCGGTCACCTCGGCGATTTTTGCCGCTAGATAATTCAATCGGAAATTGACGATCCGGGGATTCCAATCCGGGAAAACCCTTTGGAAACTTTGCAGATCGTTCTGCGCCCCGGCATAATCGTCCAACGCGCGGCGGGGTTCACCCGAATTTTCGAACGCGTCCGCCTGCTGTATCAGGGCGTAAATAATGAGGTACTGATCGTCGGGATTTTCCTGCGCGCGCGCCCTCGGCGACAGCGACAGCGCGGCGAACAAAACCGCAAACACAGCCAGGCATTTCATGCTGGCAAAATACTCCAAGCACACGTGATTTGGCAACGCCGACTCGTCACCGGTAATGGTATATTTTTGGACTTTCGGTGGGGCGGGCGTCCTCGCGAGCCGCTGCCCATTTTTGTCATCCACCCCCGGCTCGTCAGCAGCCTTCCACCCTCCGTAGCAAACTACTGCGGAGGACGGGCGCCCCACCAGAGCAGCCCACTACGGATTCCCCCGATTGACCTGTTCCGCCGGTTCTGCTATCTTTCCGCCACTCGAAAAACGCGCCATGAACACCGCGCTAAACCAGCACGTGCTTGTGTTAAACCGGTTGTGGCAGGCAGTCAACGTCTGCACCGCCCGGCGCGCCCTCACGTTGTTGTTCCAAGGCCACGCCCAGGTCGTGCTCGACAGCAACGACGGCTCGTTTCACACGTTTGATTTTGACGAATGGCGCGATCTTTCGGAAAGTGCGCCCCACGAAGAATCGGTTCGCGCCATTTCCTTCCGCATCCGTGTGCCCCGCATCATCCTGCTGCTCATTTACGACCGGTTGCCGAAAAAGGAGGTCAAGTTCACGCGCCATAATATTTTTGAGCGGGACAAAAACACCTGCCAATACTGCGGCCGCGTGTACGACCGGAAGGACCTGAACCTGGACCACGTCATCCCGCGCGACCGCGGCGGCCCCACGACGTGGGAGAACATTGTTTGTTCCTGCATCGAGTGCAACACCCAGAAGGCCAACCGCACGCCGCAGGAAGCCGCGCTGCATCTCATCCGCAAACCCAAGCGCCCGAAGTGGCGGCCGTTCGTGCAGATCAACTTCAGCCTGCACCGGCACGACAGTTGGAAACACTTCATTGACCTCGCCTACTGGAACGTCGAGCTGGGCGAAGACGTCGAGTAAGCCGGAGGACAGTGGGCGGAGGCCAGAAGACAGAGACCGGACGACGGTGGGCGGAACCGGGAAGCCAGAAAGTTGAGGCAACTTATGCCGGAACAAATTTTATCCTTCCGTGATTTGCGCGTTTATCAGAAAGCATTTGACCTGCAACAGGCCGTTTTTAAAATCTCCAAGACCTGGCCGCGCGAGGAAAAATTTGCCCTGACCGACCAAGTACGCCGATCCGCCCGCTCCATTGGCGCCAACCTGGCCGAATCGTGGGCGAAACGGAATTATCCGGCCCATTTTATCAGCAAGTTGACCGACGCGGACGGCGAATTGCAGGAAACTTCGCATTGGCTTTCCACCGCGGCGGCGTGTGAATACATCACAACCAGTGAACACGTGATATTTCAAAGTCATATTGCAGAAATCGGCAAAAAACTCGGCAAAATGCTGTCCATGCCGGAAAAATTCTCGCGTGACAACTGACCCGGCTGGCATCAGACTTCCGTACTCTGTTCTCTGAAACGGCCGGCGTGTTCGTCTATCGGTTAGGACGCTGGATTCTCAATCCGGAAAGACGGGTTCGATTCCCGTACGCGCTACCAAACTGGAAAAGAATGCGTTTCATGTCATCTTCACGCCGACGAGCGACTTCTAGTCGCGAGCAGGCCTTGGCTCGACCAGATTATCTGTCGGCGCTGTGTCATGCCGTCCAGCGATTCAAAGCCCATGTTCCGGCTACACAATTGACGTGCTAAAGTTCCCGCTCTGCAGGTAATTTGGGGGAATACTATGCGCAGACCAGGATCGGAATCCAAGCACTCACCAGCGAGAGCACAAGCCTTGGGGACGGCTCCGCCGCGCTTTCCGGTGTGGCTGATGGCCGTCTTGCTGGGATTGACGACCCTGGCCCTTTACTGGCCGGTGCTGCGCCATGAGTTTGTCAACTACGATGATCAGGCCTACGTCACCGAGAATCTTCAGGTCCAACAGGGGTTAACCTGGGAAAACCTGAAATGGGCATTCGTTGCGCCTGTGATGGCCAATTGGCATCCGTTGACGATGGTGTCGCACATGCTGGACTGCCAGCTTTTCGGATTGAAGCCGTGGGGACACCACCTGACCAGCGTATTGCTGCACGCGCTCAACACGGTGCTGGTCTTCCTGTTTCTGCGCGGTCTGACCGGAGCGTTCTGGCGGAGCGCGCTGGTGGCGGCTTTGTTTGGGTGGCACCCGCTGCATGTGGAATCGGTGGCTTGGGTGGCGGAACGAAAGGATGTGTTAAGTGGCTGTTTTAGTCTGCTGGCGCTCATTTTTTACGGCCGGTACGCGCACAGGCGGTCGAGCGGCGAGTGCCAGGAGCCAATCGCAAAACCGGCACCAGGCCGCGCCCTTGGGCCGTTGATGCGGGACTACGGGCTGGCTCTGCTCTTCTTCGCGTTGGGTTTGATGAGCAAGCCGATGCTGGTGACGTGGCCATTCGTCCTGTTGTTGCTGGATTACTGGCCGTTGAATCGAATGCGGAAATCAGAATTCGGAATTCGGAATTTCCAAAGGTTGTTGGTGGAAAAAGTTCCGTTTTTTACACTTTCCGCCGCGTCGTGCGTCGTCACCTATGCGGTGCAACGGCAGGCAGGCGCCATGACGGCGGGCGAACACCTGCCACTGGCTGCGCGCGGCGCGAACGCTTTGATTTCCTACTGCCGCTACCTGGGGAAGCTGTGCTGTCCGACGGATCTGGCGGTGTTCTATCCGTATCGTGGGAATTGGCCGCTGGTGGAGGTGCTGCTGGCCGGCGGGTTGATCATGGGCCTTTCAGCGCTGCTTTTTGTGAAGAGACGGCGCTATCCATTTATGCCGATGGGGTGGCTGTGGTTTATCGGGACTTTGGTGCCGGTAATTGGTTTGGTTCAGGTCGGCGGACAAGCGATGGCGGATCGGTACAGTTATCTTCCGTCAGTCGGACTTTTCATTCTGGTAATCTGGGGTGCGTATGAACTCACCCTGCGTTGGCGGCATCAGGGTATGGCGTTGTCTGTGGCCGGTTCAGCGGCGCTCGTCGCATGCCTGGTGTTGACGCGGCAACAACTCGGCTATTGGACGGACAGCGCAACGCTTTTTCGGCATGCACTCGCCGTCACGGAGAACAATTGGCTTGCCCACATCAAACTCGGCACCGCCCTCGTCAGGAAAGGCCAACTCGACGAGGCCGTCAGCCAATTTCAGGAAGCCCTCCGACTGAATCCGGACTACTTCGATGCGCTGGACAATCTGGGTTACGCTCTTGCCGCCAAGGGCAAGTTCGGTGAGGCTATCGAGGACTATCACATGGCCATCCAGATTGATTCAAACCGCCCCGAACCATTCCTTCATTTGGGCGTGGCACTTGGCCAACTGGGTCGCACCCGGGAAGCGGTTGTCCAATACCAGACGGCGCTGAGATTGAATCCCAACCTGGCGGGAGCGCTGAACAACCTGGCTTGGGCGCTGGCCACCAGTCCCGATGCGGTGCTTCGCAATGGGACCGAGGCGGTGCGTCTGGCTGAACACGCGTGTGAACTGACTCATGATAGCGAACCCTTGTTCGTTGGGACGTTGGCGGCGGCTTACGCCGAAGCTGGTCGTTTCCCCGAAGCGGTGGCCACAGCGGAAAAGGCGGAGCAACTCGCCACCGCCGCTGGTCAGTCGGCTGTGGCAGCGAAAAACCGGCAACTGCTCGGGCTTTACCAGGCCGGCAAACCTTATCATGAATCCTCGCCGGCAGCGTCATCATCTGTCCCAATGCCCTCACACAGCACGGAACGGTGATTGGAAAAGCAAGGCTCCACCTGCCACCGCAGCAAGCGCCCACGCAAAGAAGAAACCTCAACCGCCTGCTTGACATTCAACCTTTAACTCTCAACCCTCAAACGAAATGCAGGCCTTTCAAATTATCTTCACCCCGACCAGCGCCGCCGAACTGGCGCGGATGCCCAAGGAACTGCAGCTGCAAATCCTCGGCGATTTCCACGGCCTGCCGCAACAGGTGCGCGGCACGGAACTGGATGAGTTCGGCAAATTGGAACGCGGCGGGCGCATCCTGCACCGGTTTCGCGTGGGCGATTACCGCGTCTATTTTGAGCGGCACGAACTGGGCGTGCTGGTGCACCGGATCCTCAGCCGGCACACGCTCAAGGATTTCTATTTCCGTTCCGGCCTCAAGACGGCCGAGGATGAAGCGCTTCAGGAAAATCCCAAATTTTGGGAATTGATTGAAGCGGCGAAGACTTCCGCGAAATAAAGATTCTGCACATGGTGACGATGCGGCGACGGCGCCTTGAATTGGGCCCGCCTTTGGGATTCCATTGAAATGGCTTGACGCCGCCTGGCGGTTATGGGAAATTTCCCGTGATGACGACAATAGCCAAAGCGGACAAGAGCCGGCTGACGATCCGGGGATTGATTGATGGACACCAATACATCGTGCGCGAGCAACCCGGTGGCTGGTTCATCACGCCTGAAAAAAAACATCGGGTCAAAAAAAACGGCCTGAGCGCGGATGCCTTCGCAAAACTCTACGAAGCGCGCAAGCCTTTGGATGCCAGCACCGCGCGTGAAATCTCCGCCAACCTTGCCGCCATTGACCGGGCCAAATGAGGATCCTCGTTGACACTTCCCTGCTCGTGGAAGGTGAACGGCGGAATTTTAACCTGGGCAAATGGGTCGCGGCGGGGCGGCATGAGGTCTTAATCTGCGATGCGACGATTGCCGAATACATCGCGGGCAAGCCGCTGAAAGACGCCGGCAAGGAGCAACGCTGGCAGGATTATTGGGACTCGTTCGTTTCGCTTTTGGTTTCCGTGCCGCTGGATCACCAGGTTTGTCAAAAAGCCGGGGAATTGCTCGCCGAAGCGCGGCGCACAGGAACAACCGTGCCGCTGGGTGACGGCTTGCACGCTGCGGTTGCCGATCTGGAAGATTTGACCGTCGCCACAGTTGACCTCGCCCACTTCAAGGCGCTTCACGTCCGCGCCGTTAATCCGTTGAAATCTCTTTCCGCACGTTGAGATGAGTCGAAATCCGCACCGGCAGCCACGGGTGTATTGAGAATCCAGAGCGTGCCGGCAAGCTGCCGGCGCTCCCGGGCATTAAATTGCAAAATCGCTGAGCTGGGCCTCGGCGAGTTCCAGGATGGACGTGTAACAGCCCTCCACGTTTTGCGCCACGGTATCTATGAAGTTTTCGCGCTCCTGCGGCCGGGGAACTTCAAAGGGATAACTCAACAAATTCTGGACGTTCCCAGCCTTTGCCCGCTGATAAAGTCCCTTGGGATCGCGCGCGACGCAGACGTCCATTGGCGCATGGATATAAATCCAAACCAACCGGTTGCCTAAAATCCCGGACACGACATCCCGTTGACGGTGCTCCGGGGCCATGGTGGCGACGACCACGTTCATCCCCTGTTCGAGCGCCAGCTTGGCCACCTCGGCGATGCGCCGGTGATTTTCCAGCCTGGCTTCTGTGGAGAATCCCAGGTCGGAGGAAAGGCCGGACCGCATGTCGTCTCCATCCAGAAAAAAAACCGGTATGTCCCGGTCGGCAAACCCGCTGCGCAGTTTCCGCGCCAGAGTGGTTTTACCCGCGCCGCTACGCCCGAACAGCCAGAATACCTTCGTGATTTTCACACCCAAGTGTGAAATGGAAGCGTTTCTCCGTCAAGAAAGAAGGCGGGAGACAGAGGCCGGATGACAGAGGTCAGAGGTCAGCAGGGGCAGAAGTCACGAGATCGCGCAGAATATGCGCTTTACGAGGCGTTCCCGATTCAGACGTCCTCAAATCGTATATCGTAAATTGTAAATACCGGGACTCCTTACGTCGTCCCCTACTATTCAAAAGAGAGGCTT
>Ga0209517_10000695_pt1 | contig 56023 bp, 41 predicted proteins | sample PeaSoiMetSII2010_FD_187695 | JGI IMG/M metagenome (GOLD analysis project Ga0209517, IMG submission 187695) | Peat soil microbial communities from Weissenstadt, Germany - SII-2010 (SPAdes) (version 2) | ecosystem: Environmental > Terrestrial > Soil > Wetlands > Peat | place: Germany...
AGCAACTGACATCCCGCGGGACGACGACAGCCACCAACCTGCTTTTCCAATCAGCCGGAACGGGGGCCTATGTCCATTGTTTGGCACGTGGAGTCTGGCTGAACGTGTCTAATTTGGACACCAGTGGTTGGCAACCTGCCCCACAAGGGGGTGTCCGATTCCGCGAGGACGATGTCCGCTGCCGGACATCCTTTATGGCTGCCAGGATTGCTCCAGGGCCAGCTTGCACCGGCGGATGTTCTCCGCGCAGCCCTCCATGTGGGGCTCGAGCGATACCGGGCCCTTGTAGCGGATGCGCCGCAGCGCCTCGAAATGCGCGCGGTAGTTGATGATGCCGTCCCCCGCGGGCAGCCACACGGGGCCGGGGCGGTAGTCCTTCACGTGCACGTTGGCGATGAGGGGCGCCACCGCATCGAATTCGTCGATGGGATCGCGATTGGTCAGCCAGGCGACGTTGCCAGGGTCGTAATTGATGCGCAGCGGGCCGCCGCCCGCGCGGCAGATCATTTCGGCGGTGGCGCGCCCCGTATCGGCATAGCACATGGGCTCGGGTTCGATCATCAGCAGCAGGCCATCGGCGGCGGCGCGCGCGGCGGTTTCGGCGAGCCAGGCAATCACCTGGAGCGGCGGATCGGACGGCCGGATCGAAGCGGCGTTGGCTTCCGTTGCGCCCGGCTTATGGAAGCCGAAGACGATGAGGCCGGGCAAGCTCCAGCGATGGGCCCACTCGGCGGCCCGCGGGTAGATTTCGCGCATCTCGCGCCGGAACGTGGCGCCGTCTTCGGTGTACTTGAAGAGGCCGGGCGAGATTGCGGTGATAACGACCTCTTCGCGTGCGGCGACGCGCTCCACTTCGCGGATCTCTTCGGCATCGCACAGTGGAAAACGGCCGGTGGTGAGGCTGCGGATCTCGTAGCGGCTGAGGCCCAGCGGCTTGCCGATGGCTACGGCCCTGGCGAAGTTGCGGTCGATTTCGTCGGCCACGATCCCGACCTTCACGGCACCTCCACCGCGCGGCCGGTCCTCGCCGATTCGTACAACGCCGCGACCACGCGCATGTCTTCCACCCCGGCCTCCACCGAGACCGGGGCGGGCCGGCCATCGCGCACGGCCTCCAGGAACGCGCGGTGCTGGTTCAACGGGTTGGAGGCATCGCCGAAGGCGGGCGGGAGGATCTCCATCTGCTGCTCCTCGCCTTCGGGCCCGCCGAACGCGGGTGTCAATCCGCCGGAGTATTGCACCACGCGCCCGCTGAACGGGCCCGCGCTGGAGGCCAGCGAGAGCCAGCGGAGGTTGCGGTAATTGAAACGGCCGAGCGTGCCGTGAACGGAGAACTCCTCGCCGTTGGCGCACCAGGCGGTATCGAGCGTGACCATGGCGCCGGAATCGAGTTCCAGGACGGCGACCGCGAGGTCTTCGCCCTCCAGCCCCGGACAGTGGAGATTGCGCGTGAATCCGGTGGCGCGCACCACTTTGGCGCCGCTGATCCAGCGGAAGAGGTGGATGTAGTGGACCGCCAGTTGAATGAAGCAGCCTCCGCCGGTCTCGGCGAGCGAGCCGCGCCACGTGCGGATACCCTTCAGCGCCTGGTCCGACCACATCATGCCGCCTTTGTGCATCAGGCGCGCGTAGCAGTGCACCAGGCCGCCAAGCCTGCCTTGGCGGAACATGTCGCGGAGGTCGTGGACCAGCGGCTGATCGAAATAGCTCATGTAGAGGCCCACGGTTCGCGTGGACCGCGCCGCGGCCGCGGCGATGGCCTCGGCGTCTTCGAGACTTGCCGCCACGGGCTTTTGCAGCAGCACGTGCTTGCCGCCGTCGATGGCCGCGACGGCCTGCGGGCGATGCAGAAAGTTGGGGGTGCTGACGACCACCGCGTCAACATCGCCGGCCAGGGCCGCGCATTCGTCCGTGGTGGCCAATGTTGAATCGGAGGCAAAGACGGCGGCCGCGCGCCGGGCGCTTTCGAGGTTGGTGTCGATGCAGGAGACCACCCGCACCCAGTCCAGGTCGCGGTAGACCGACAGGTAGTGCGCGGCCATGCCGCCGCAGCCGATGAACGAGACGTTGATCATGTGACCGCTTCCTCCACCTGGTTTCGGGTGGTGTACAGCGCCACTCCCATGCCTGCCAGGGTCGCCAGGGTGAGGGCAGCGGCTTGGATGGGAGTCAGCGGGAGATACAGGATCAGCACTCCGCAGAACATCACGCTGGCGGCGATCACCTTGTCGGTGATGCCGCGCTCGCGGAAGAACAGCCAGCCGGAGAATACCGAAAGAATGATGCCCGCGCGCTTGATGCTCACCGTGATGACCACGGCCAGGTAGCTGTAGGATGCGAGCTGGAAGAGGAGCGAGACCGCGTCCAGCAGGCCGGCCAGCGAGATCCACCGGAAATTGGCGCGCGCAGCGGCGGCGAAATCGGCCTTCTGCAGCTTGCCCAGAAGGAAAAACGAGATGCACAGCCCCACCCCGTACGCCACCGACTCGGTGTAGATGTCACTCATCACCACCAGCTTCTTGTCGAGCGGGTTGGTGATGGAAAAGATGAAAGACACGAGCAGCATGTAGCGGCTGCCCTTTTCGCGGATCACGGCTTTTACGGGCGCCATCCAGCCCTGGGCGAAGAGGCGGCGGTGCATGACCAGCGATCCGACCACGATGAGTGCCACGCCCAGCAGCTTTAGCGGCTTTGGAATTTCGCCCAGCAGCACGAAGCCGGTGGGGATCAGGAACACCGGCGTGAACGCCAGGAACGGAATGCACAGCGAGAGCGGCGAGATCTGAAGCGCGCGGAAGTAGAGCCACATGACGCAGGTGATGAGTCCCACATCGAGCACCAGGTAGACCAGGAAGGCGGGGATGGGCGCGGGGTGCAGCGCCTCTACGCCGAACAGCGGGCCCGCGTCGCGGATCACGACCACCGACCCGCGCAGCATTTGAAAGGCCAGCACCACGGCGAAGAACGTCGCGACGGCCACGCGAATCCAGAACGTGGCGGGAATCAGATCGCGCTTGGCGAGGGCGTGTTTGCGGGCCACGTCGGTCATCACGTTGGTGACCGACATGGCCGCGGCGAGCAACAGGCCGATAGGCGAAAGCGCCAGGCTGCCCATCGGGCTACCGGGACATCAGCCGGACCGGCCCCAGGATGCCCGAAGGCAGCGGCACGACCTGGGCCATGTCCTGCGCCTGGAAGCGTTCGCCGTATTTGGCGGTCAGCTCTTTGTAGTCGGGCAGCGGCCCCTTGGCCAGCAGGTTCAACGCGGTGTTGGCCACCACGACGCGGATGGCGTTTTCGCCGGGATGCACCAGGGCGGTGATGTTCACCTCGTAGGGCGCGCACCACACCGCACCGGCGCGCTTGCCGTTCACGTAAACCACGGCGGCCTCGCGCACGGCGTTTTCCAGCATGGCCCGCATGCCGGAGCCCGAGCGGCGCTCCTGCGCGTTGACGGGCGTGCCCTCGCCGAGATTCAGGTAAACCTGGCGGCCCTTGGAATCGGCGACGGTCACGGATTTTTCGTAGGTCACCTGGCCCGAGAAATATTTCCGGGATTCGTCGTCGGTCCAGGAACGGAGCGTGGCCATGGTAATCGGCTCGGCGCCGGGGAACGTGACTTTCCAATCGGTGCTGATGTCCACGGGAGCGGGAGCCGCGCCCGATGGCTTGGGCGGTTCTGCCAAGCGGTCCTTCGAAAAGACCACCACGCGCGATTCGTAAGGCGCCAGGTCGAGATCGATGCGAGGGCCGCCTGCCTTGGCGATCTGGCCGGTCATGGGGTCGTACCAGGCGGCCTCCAGCCCTTGAATGCGGAAGGCCGCGGGCGTGCGAACAGGGTGATTGCTGGTGTTGGCGACGAAATAGACGTCGGCGAAATCGAGCTTGCGGTGGACGAAGCCGATCTCGGGAGCTGTGGCCACGTCGGCCGCCAGCCTGGCGTGAAGCGTGGCGCCGAGCTTGGTCTCGTCGGCGAGGACGGTCAGGTTGCGCGCCAGCTCGCGGATTTTGGGAGTGACGGTCTCCGCGTCCGTCAACCCCGGCGCCAGCGAGGGCGCGCGGCGCGTGGCGATCACCGTGCCGCCCTTGCGCTGATACTCGTCGATCTTTTGCAGAGTGGCGAGCGGCATCCGCTCCACGCTCGGCAGAATCAGAATCTTGTACGGCACACCGGAATGCGCGATCGTGCCGTCGTCGATGAAATCGAAATTGTAGCCGGCGTCCAGGATCTGCGGGATTACCGTCGTGCCGATCAGGCCGTCCATCGACTGGTTGACCGAATCGCGGCCCAGCGTGAAGTGGGCGAAGGCATCCTGGGTCGGCAGGTAGACCGCCACGTCGTTGTCCGGCTGGCCTTGCCGCAGCAGGTAGCTGACGCGCTGCAGGTACATAGTCACATCGGGCATCACCAGCCACCAGGGGTTGTGCGAATCGAATACGGCGGCGGCGTAGAAGCGCCAGCCGGGCTCCCCGGCTTCGGGCGGCGAGTAGGGAAAGCCGTGGGCGATGAGCTGGTTGACGCCTTGCAGGAAGTGCAGGTCGGCTTCGGCCTTCATGTCAAGCGGCGTGGCGCGGAAGACCGGCGAATGCAGCCAGGTCCACGTCTCGGACGAGGTGATCGGATTGCCCAGGAGATGGCTTGCGGAAGCGGCCCAGCGGGTGGCGGAGAAGCGGCGCCACTGGGTGCCCTCGCCTTCGGGCAGATCGACCATGCGGTAGCTCGAAAGCGTGACGGGCGGGGTGCCGTAGGTCTGCGAGCGGAAGCGCGTGCCGTGCTGCTTCGCCCATTGGGTGATGGGCGCGAGGTAATTCTCGTCGGCCAGCTCGCTGAGCGTCTGGCCCCAATCGTGGCGGATGGCGGCCGTAACATCGCCCATATCGCCTGCCAGCGCCGGCAGGTAGGGGGTCAAGTCGTAGCCGCGACGCTTGCGGAATTCGTCGAGGAAATTCGGCGTCCAGTCGGAGGAGCCCACTTCCAGGCTGTCGCTGAAAACGGCCCAGGGCGGCGTCTTGGCCAGCGCGCGCAGCATGGGCTCGCCGACCTTGGCGAGGTGGTTCTGGATAGCCGCCAGGTCGTAGTGATCGAGCACCCAGCCCTCGGCTCCCACCGCTGGACGCTTCACCGTCATTTTGGTGCGGCTGGAGATGAAGAACAGCACCACGCGGCCCTCCGCCGCCTCGGCGGGGACGCGGACCGTGGCGGCGTCGAGGTCGGTGATGCGGCGGATCCCTTCGGGCGCGAATTGCCGGCCGGTGCCGCGCGCCAGGAAAGCGGCGATGAACTTTTCGCCTTCGCCGATGGCGGGAATCGGAATCGATGCGGTGTTTGCGGGCACGGGAACGCGGTCGACGCGGAGGCGCCCGGCAGCCAGCGTGATGGGCGTCTGCGGGCCGCCGAAGGGCCAGCCGCTGCCCAGCGTCAGGTCCATGCGCAGGCCCAGCTCGCGGGCTTTTTCGCCGGCGAACGTGAGATCGTCGAGGAACTCGGGCGAAAGATACTGGAAGTTGCGGAAGCCCTTCGCCGGGTTGTCCACCTCCAGCGGATACGTGGGCTGCACTTCGAAGCCGCCGATGCCGCCCTCCTTCATGGCGCGCATCTCGCGCTCCAGCTCGGGCTTGGTGACGGAGGGGCCGAACCACCACCAGCGCACCATGATGCGCGCGTCGTCCGGGGGCTTTTCGAATGCGCGCTTGAGGTCGGCGATGTTGGCGGGCGGCGCCGCCAGGGCAACTCCCGCCGACAGGGCAAGGAACGCAAGCGCGAGGGGACTACCGAATCTCTTCATCGAAGCAAACCGCGACCTTTCCGCACCGGCCCGAGGCCATCAGTGCGTAGGCTTCGCCGGCTTTGTCCAGGGCGAAGCGGTGAGTGACGAGATCGGCCGGATGCAGGTTCCATCGGACCAGCCGCTCTACCAATTCTTCCATCAGCCAGGTGGAGGTGACCCAGGAGCCGAAGATGGTCTTCTGGTCGTGGATGATGTCCGGCGAGGGATTGAACTCCACCCTGCCGCCTTCGCCGAGGAACACGATCCGGCCCCACTTGCGCGTGGCCCGGATAGCCGTTGCGCGGGCGGCGTCGTTGGCGGAGCAATCCACGGCGCGCTCCACGCCGAAGCCGCCGGTGAGCTTGCGAACCTGGTCCACATTGTCGGCTCCCGACGCCAGCACTTCGTCGCAGAGGCCCAGGTCCTTCGCCAGCTTCATGCGCTCCACAACCACGTCGATGCCGAAAATACGCTGCGCGCCCAGCTTGCGGCACAACGCCGCGGTGGCCAGTCCGACCGGTCCGAGGCCGGTGATCAGCACGGCATCGTCGCCGCTGATCCCGATTTTCCGCAGCCCTTCGTAGACCGTTCCGAACCCGCAGGCAACCTGCGCGCCATCGGCGTAGGAAAGCTCGCCGGGCAGGTGGATGAGATCCTTCTCCTCGGCCAACAGGAACTCCGCCATCCCGCCGTCGCGCTGCCATCCGTAGGCCCGGCGATACTTCGCGCTGGTGCAGGAGATCATGTAGCCGCGGCGGCAATCGTTGCACAGGCCACAGCCGGAAATGTGGTAGACGATGACGCGGTCGCCCTCCGAGAACCGGCGGCAGCCCGGACCGGTCTTGACGATCAGGCCCGAGGGCTCGTGGCCCGCGATCACTCCCTGATAACCCTCGGGGCCTTTGCCCAGGTGCTCGTGATAAATGCAGCGGATATCCGAGCCGCAGATGGTGGAGGCCTTCATGCGAAGCAGCACTTCGCCGTGGCCCGGCTCCGGAACGGGAGCCTCTCTCAACTCTGTGGTGCTGTTTCCCGGCAGGTATGCGCCAATCATGATGCGATGACTCCGTCGAGGTCCCAAAGATCTTCCCAGCTTTGCTCCTGCTTCCACAAAAATACTTGCCCCTTGATGAGGCGGCAGTTGCGGTCGATGCCCGCGATCCGCTGCATGTCCGCGGCCGCCAGCGGCTCGGTGACCGTGGCGCGCAGGTTCGCCAGGTAGTTGCGCCGCTTGGTCGAGAACGGAATCGGCGTCTGGCCGCGCTGGACCGCCCACTTCACGCACACCACCGCGGGATGCACGCGCAGGCGGGCGGCGATGTCCACGATCACAGGGTCCTCGATATCGACGGTATCATCCGGCGTGCGGTCGCGCTCCGGCCGGGCCGGAGAGCCGATCGGGCAGTAACCGACGGGCGCGATCCCGCGGTCGCGCACGTACTCGAACAGTTCCCGCTGCTGGAAGTGCGGGTGCAGCTCCATTTCATTGACTGCCGGACGGATGCGCGCGTCGCGCAGCAGCAGGTCGAGCTTGGGGATGGTCATGTTCGACGTGCCGATGTGGCGCGCCAGCCCGAGGGTCACCAGCTTCTCCATTTGCCGCCACGTCTTCATGAAGTTCTCGTGGATGTACGGCTTGGCATTCGGGCTGCGCGAGCCGACGTCGCAATGCGGCGGGTGGAAATTGGGAAACGGCCAGTGGACCAGGTACATGTCCAGGTAGTCCAGACGGAGGTCGGCCAGCGACTGGCGGCAGGAAGCGATGACGTCCCCGGCGCCGTGCTTGTCGTTCCACAGTTTGGAGGCGATCCACAACTGCTCGCGCGGAATTCCGCCGGCGACGATCTCCCGCAGGACGGCGCCAATGCGGTCTTCGTTGCCATACACCGATGCGCAATCGAAGTGGCGATACCCCACCGCGGCCGCGCCCTTCACGGCCTCCGCGATTTCGTCCGGCGCGGCGTGGTCGGAGCCGAACGTGCCGAGGCCGATGGCGGGCATGCGCGCGCCGGAATACAGGGTGCGGTAAGGGACGCGACCGGGGTCTACGGTTTCATTATTCATTGAGCGGGTTGCACCTGGTTGCCTTTGCCGGAATAATACGGGGCGAGCGGGTCCTTGTCGAGCGCCTTCAGGCCCGAGATCACCGCCTCGGCGTTGAGTTCGGCGCCGATGCGGCTCGTGTGGGTGTGCGGGTCGGCGAACAGCGGCTCGACTTTCTCCTCGCCGAGCAGGTCGTAGCGGCGGGCGATGATTTCGTTGAGATCGATGAGCGGCACGGTTTCCGCGCGGGCGACGGCGGCGGCCCATCCGGCGTACGTGTCGAGATTCCGCTCGATCTTGCCATCCTTCCAGATCTTCCGCGGAATCAGCGTACACACGATGGGAGTCGCGCCCCGGGCGCGCGTGTCGGCGATGAATTTCATGAGGTACCAGCCGAAGGTGTGGACCACCTCATGCTGTTTGGTGATGGGGTTATCCACCTCGCGCGTTTCGTCGCTGGCGCCGGGAAGCGATCCGCGGGAGCGCGCGGGGTCGGCGAGAGCCCCGCCGTCGTTGTGGCCGAACTGCATCATGACGAAATCGCCGGGCTTGAGCATGGCGAGGACGCGGTCCCAGTGGCCCTGGGTCAGGTAGGTCCGGCTGCTGAGGCCGCCCACCGCGCGGTTGACCACGTTGATTTTCGCCGCGTCAAAATCATCCACGATGGGTTCGCCCCAGCCCCATTGCCCGTTGGAGCCATCACCGTATCCGTTGCGCACGGTGGAGTCGCCGATCAGGAACAGGGTGGGAAGATTCGGATTGGCCGGCACGGGCAGGTGCAGGCGCAGGAGGCTCTGGGGGAAAGGATACGACGCGACCGCCTGCCCTTTCTCGGAAAGCCACCCGACGACGGGGCTGTTGATGCCCTTGAGCCCGGCCACGACCAGCGACGCGTTGATATCGGCGCCGACCTGGCTGGTGTGGGTGTGGTCGATGGGGAAGAGCGGCGCCACCCTTTCCTGGCCCATGCTCTCGTAGCGGTCCGCGATGGCGTTGGTGACATCGACGAATGCCACGTCCCCGGCCTTGGCGATCTCTTCGGACCATCGGCTGAAGTTGCCCGAGCCGCGCTCCACCTTCCCGTCTTGCCAGATGTTGCGCACGGTCAGCGACAGCACGATGGGGGTGGCGCCCTTGGCCTTGGTTTCCGAGATGAACTTCCGCATGTAGTGGCCGAAGGTGTAGACCACTTCGCGATTGCCGTTCGGCATGGTGAGTTCCTGGCTCTCATCGCCGATGCCGGGGAGCGACCCGCGCGCGGGAGGCCTGTCGGGAGCGCTGCCATCGTTGTGGCCGAACTGGATGAGCACGTAGTCGCCCGCCTTGACGTCGCTGATGACGCGATCCCACAGCCCCTCGTTGACGAAAGTGCGGCTGCTCCGGCCGGCGCGGGCACGGTCCACCACGTTGGCCCGGGCGCTGTCGAAGTAGTCGGCGAACGGATCGGCCCAGCCCTGGCGATCGGTGTTGTTGGCGGTCGAATCGCCGATCACCCAGACTGTGGGAAGGGGAGGGGGAGCCGGGGCCTGGGCGTTGCGCGAGGGCTCGGCGGGCACGTCGAACTTGTCGATAGGGTCGGGGTGCGCGGGATCGAAGGGCGGCAGGTCCACCAGAAATTTCGCGATCGGCAATTTGGCGGCTTTGATTCCCTCGACGATGCACTTCGCCAGCTCGTAGCTGCCGTAGTTCGAGTGATGCGTCGTATCGTTGCCCGCGAACGCCTTGTGCGACTCCTGCGGGCCCAGCGCTTCGTAGAAGGGTTTGCTCATGGCGTTGAGGTCGATCAGCGCCACGTTTTCTTCCTTGGCCGCCTGGCGCACGGCTTCGGGATAATCGCCCAAGCTATTGGTGATGGTGCCAGTGCCGGGCTCGAACGTGAGGCGGTTCATCGGCGTGATCAACACCGGCGTGGCGCCGTGCTCGCGCGCCTGCGCGATGAAATGCTTCAGGTCCGCCTTGTAGGTGGTGAAGGCTCCGACTCCTTCGCCGCGCTCCTTCTGGTCGTTGTGGCCCATCTGGATGAACAGGTAGTCGCCGGGCTGGATGATGCTCATGACTTTCTCGAGGCGGTGCTCGCCCATGAAGCCGCGCAGCGACTCGCCGGATTCGCCGTGATTGGCGATGGCGATATCGGAAGTGAAGAAGCGCGTCAGCATTTGCCCCCAACTGTTGAACGGCTCGAGGGGCTGGTCGGTGGAGGTCGAGTCGCCGGCGATGTAGACGGTGGGGATGCGGCCGGCCCTGGCGATTTCGACCGTGCGGACTCCCGGGTGCGTGTCGGTAAACTCGAGCGTCAGCTTGTCGTCCCACTCGCGGGCTTCGGAGGTGGTTTCGCGCGGCTTCAGCCGCACTTCGCCTCCGCCAGAGATTTTCGGCGTGCGCGTGTTGACGATGAAGGTGTGGGTCTCGAACTTCCCCGGGGCGGTGCGCACGTGCTCCAGCATGAGACGCCGCAACTCGGCTTTGACCGTGGTGACGGTTTCGGCTTCGCTGTCGCCCAGTGTCACCGTCACGCGATAATTGCCCTCCTCGGGAACACGGACCGAGAAATAGATGGGCGGCTTGACGGCGGCGCCTTCCTCGAAGCCGTATCCTCGCTCGGCGGTATACAACGTGGCGGGCTCGACCTTGGTGAATCCGGCCGCGGGCTCGCCGGGGCCGAAATCGAATTTGAAGGTGGTGGCGGGCTGGGCCGCGGCTGTGGCCGCCGCCAGAACGAGCGCGATCGAAAGCTTCTGGTTCATTACTTCTCCTCGATGGTGACGGAGGCGGCCGTCAGTCCGGGCGCGGTGGTGACGACGATGCGACCGCTGGGGCCGCTCCCTGACGGGGTGCCCTCTGGGCCCGGCTCGGTAAGGGGCGGTGCGGCACGGAGTGGCGCGGCGGCGCCGAGGACCAGCGGGGCCTGAAGCAGCAGGAAAGAACGCCTGATCATCTGGAGTCCACCAGGAGCCATTTCGGCTGGCTCGCCGCCGCGTGCACGGTGCCGTCGGCGGCGAACTCCACGCGCACCACGCCGGGTTTTTCGCGGAAGGGCGCCTGGTTGTCGTTACCGAAATAGCCGGTCCACCAGTTGCCGTCTTTGTCGCGGAAAAAGTTCGTGCCGCCGGCTCCCGGCACGGCTTCGTGGCGCTTGTGGTAGGGGCCGTAGATCCTGTCGGACATGGCCAGGCAGGTGGAGTAGCGTCCTTCGTATTCGTCCGCCGCGCCCAGGTAATATTTGCCGTTGGCGCGGAACAGAACTACCGCTTCGTAGCCGATATCGTGCAGGCCGCGGGCGCATTTGCCGGAGTGGTGCTTGGGGTCGTGGTCGGGGTCTTCGAGCTCGATGCGGTGATACGGCTCGGCCGGGCCGCTCAGGTCGTCTTCCAGCCGCGCGATGTGGCCGCCATTGTCGTAGGAGAAGTAGACGGAGCCGTCGTCGTCTTCCATCAGCGTGGGATCGGTGCCCTCGGCCAGCGGGCGGTCCGCGGCCAGGGCATTCACATAGGGGCCTTCGGGCCTGCCTGTGCGGCTCCTCAGCAGCGCGATGCCCGAAGGCGCCATCGCCAGGCAGATCACGTAATTGCCGCGGATGTAATGCATCTCCGGCGCCCAGACCGCGCGCGCCGGCTTGCCGTTGGCATGGTGCCAGCCTCTCTCCCAGGTGCCGTCGGTGTCGATGTTCCAGACCACTCCCAGGTAGTGCCAGTTCTGCAGGTCCGGCGAGCGCCACAGTTCCACGCCATCGTTGAACAGCCAGGGGTTGTCGCCGGTGGTGCCCGTCATATAGAAGTAGCCGTCGCCGCCGCGCGTGATGAACGTGTCGCGCATGTGAAGCTCGAGCAGCGGGCGGATAGGCGGAAACAAGCCGCTCGTAACCGCCGATGCTGTCGCCATGCCTTCAAACTTGAGCGACCATTCCTTCTTGGGATACGGGCCCCGGTAGGCCACGCCCTCCGGGCTGCTGCGCCATCCGCCCCATCCGTCCCCCTTGACCGCCAGGCCCGGCCCGCTGGTGCCGGAGCCCGGGTACGGATTCATTTGTGCCGCCGCCACCGCCCACAACACGGCTATGCCCGCGACCACCGCAATCCGCTCTTTCCCGATCATGCTGTGATTCCTTATGATGGACACGCGCCGCGCCGCCGGTCAAACCGCTCGCTGCCTGCCGGGCACACGTTTTGCGACGTAAAAACAGAGTTCCGGACTCGCTTTAAACAAGAATCGACGGATTAGGCGATACTTAGGGTTACACCCCGGCAGCGTTCCTTTGGCCGAATTGCCGCGCGCTTCGGGGCGGACGTTGCACCATGAGACACGACTCTTCCACACCCCCTCGAATGCCTGAGGCGTCGGCCTTGCACAGGCGTGATTTTCTGAAGCGGTCCGGACTGGCGATCGGCGCGTCTGCCGGCGCCCCCGCGCTGGCCCAAGGCAGCCGGCGCGTTTCGATCGTGATCGATCCGGCCGACCCGGTGGCCTCGTCGCCGGCGGCGCGCTGGGCCGCCGCGGAGCTGGGGCGCACGCTCGCGGAGCGCCACGTCACCGCTACCGAGTTTCCGGCCATCGCCCAGGCGCCCGCGGGCGACCTGTGCATCCTGGCTGCCGGCCGCGGCAATTCCTCCGTGCCCGACGCGCCGGAATCGCTGGGCCTCGCGCCGCTCCAGCAGGGCGGCCGGCAGGGAGTGGCGGCGCGCGGCAGCGATGCCCGCGGGCTGGTCTACGCTTTGCTCGAACTGGCCGACCGCGCGCGCTTCGCCGCCGACCCCATCGCCGGCCTCGCCGTCCGCACCGCCGTCGTGGAGCGGCCGGCCAACACCGTCCGCAGCATCGCCCGCATGTTCGTCAGCGATGTTCACGACAAGCCCTGGTTCAACGACCGCGAAATGTGGGCCCCGTACCTCACCATGCTGGCCGGCCAGCGATTCAACCGTTTCGCCCTCGGGCTGGGGATCGGCTACGATTTTCTGCGCGACGTCACGGATGCCTATTTCGTGTTCGCCTATCCGTTCCTCGTCTCCGTGCCGGGGTACAACGTGCGCGCCGTCAACCTGCCCGACGAGGAGCGCGACCGCAACCTGGCCACGCTCAAATTCATCAGCCAGCAGGCCGCCGAGCGCGGCATGGATTTTCAGCTCGGCATCTGGACCCACGGATACCAGTGGGCCAACAGCCCCCACGCCAACTACACCATCGAAGGCCTGACCGCGGAAAACCATGCCCGCTATAGCCGCGACGCGCTGGCCATCCTGCTGCGCGAATGCCCCGCCATCACCGGCATAACGCTCCGCGTGCACGGCGAAAGCGGCGTGGCCGAAGGCAGCTACGACTTCTGGAAGACGCTTTTCGAAGCCGTGAGCAAGTGCGGGCGGCCGGTCGAGATCGACATGCACTCCAAGGGCATCGATCGAACCATGATCGATGCCGGCCTGGCCACCGGCATGCCTGTGAAGGTGTCGCCCAAGTTCTGGGCCGAGCACATGGGCATGTCCTATCACCAGGCCGATATCCGCGAGCTGGAGATGCCGCGCCCCGAGCGCAACGACCAGGGCTTCTTCGCGCTAAGTAGCGGTTCCAGGAGCTTCACGCGCTACGGCTATGCCGACCTGCTGAGCGAAGACCGCAAGTACGGCGTCCTGCACCGCATCTGGCCCGGGACCCAGCGGCTCCTGCTTTGGGGCGATCCGCAGTTCGCCGCCGGCTACTCGCGCGCCTTCAGCTTCTGCGGCAGCTCCGGGGTGGAGGTCTTCGAGCCGCTGGGCTTCAAGGGACGGCGCGGTTCCGGCATCGCGGGCGACCGCTGCGGCTATGCCGACGATTCTCTCAAGCCGCACTGGGACTGGGAGAAGTATCTCTATTCGTACCGCGTGTGGGGCCGCCTGCTGTACAACCCCGAAGCCGATCCCGACGCGTGGCGCCGCTATCTCCGCAATCCCGCCGCCGAAGCCGCGCTGGCCAGCGCCAGCCGCATTCTGCCCATCGTCACCACGGCGCACGGACCGTCCGCGGGCAACAACAACTACTGGCCCGAGATGTACACCAGCCAGCCGATCGTGGACCCCAACAGGCGGCATCCTTACAGCGATACGCCGGCGCCCAAGACCTTCGGCAACGCCAGCCCGCTCGACCCGCAGCTCTTTTCGCGGGTGAACGACTTTGCCGGCGAGCTGCTCAAGGGCCAACGCAGCGGCAAGTATTCGCCCATCGACGTGGCCACCTGGCTGGAGGACCTGGCCGCCACCGCCACGCGGCAGTTGACCCTGGCCGAAGCGCATGCCAAGGCCACGCCCGAATTCCGCCGTCTCGCCCTCGACGTGCGCATGCAGGCCGGCCTCGGACGCTTCTTCGCCGCGAAGCTGCGCGCCGGCGTGTTGTACGGCATGCACGAGCGCACCGGCGCTCGCACGGCGCTGGTCGAAGCGCAGAAATCGTACCGGGCCGCGCGCGATGCCTGGGCCCAACTCGCCAACCGCGCCAAGGGCGTCTACGCTCCCGACATCACGGTCGGCGAGCAGGCCTGGCTGCGCGGCCACTGGCTGGACCGCCTGCCGGCCATCGACGACGACATCACGGACATGGGGAGGCGGCTCGACGCGGCCAAGCCTATCGTCGACGAGCGCTTGCAAGCCGCCATCCTGGAAGCGTCGTCGCGGGCGCATCGGACGCCGGCGGCCTGCCGCCACACGGCACCCGCCAACTTCCGCCCCGGGCAGCCGCTCGATCTCGAGATCTCCATGCCGCCCGGCCATCGGCCCGCCGAGGTGCATCTCTACTACCGCCACGTGAACCACGCCGAGCGCTTCCAGACCGCCGCCATGAAGGCCACCGGCAATCGCTACCGGGCATCCATCGCGGGCGAGTACACGGACTCGCCATTCCCGCTGCAGTATTACTTCGAAGTGGTGGACGCCCCGGAGAGGGCGTGGCTTTACCCGGGCTTCTCCGCCAGCCTGGCGAATCAACCCTATTTCGTGGTGCGCCGCGGATAGACGCCCCATGCGCTATCGACAATTAGGCCGCACCGGCTGGCAAGTCTCCGAGATCAGTTTTGGCGCATGGGCCATCGGTGCCGACTGGGGAACCGTGGATGACGCCGAGTCTCTCGCCGCGCTCGGCGCCGCCGTCGATTGCGGCGTCAACTTCATCGATACCGCCGACGTCTACGGCATGGGCCGCAGCGAGCGCCTCATTGCCCGGCTCAAGCGCGAGCGCAAAGAAGAGATCGTCGTCGCCACCAAAGCCGGACGCCGTCTCTCGCCCCACACGGCCGATGGCTACAACGAGAAAAACCTCGCGAGCTTTGTCGAAGACAGCCTTCGCAACCTCTCCACCGATTCGCTCGACCTGCTGCAGTTGCATTGCCCGCCCACCGATGTGTACTACCGTCCCGAACTGTTCGGCGCGCTCGACCGCCTGGTGGCAGCCGGCAAGATCCGGCATTACGGCGTGAGCGTCGAGCGGGTCGAGGAGGCTTTGAAGGCCGTCGAATACCCCGGCGTCCAGACCGTTCAGATCATCTTCAACTGTTTTCGGCGCCGTCCCGCCGATCTCTTCTTCGCCGAAGCCCGGCGGAAGCAGGTCGGCATTCTCGCCCGGGTTCCTTTGGCCAGCGGCCTGCTCACCGGCAAATTCCGCCGCGACTCGCAGTTCGCCGCGGACGACCACCGCAACTTCAACCGCCGCGGCGAAGCGTTCGACGTGGGCGAGACCTTCTCCGGCGTCGACTACGCCGCCGCGCTCGAAGCCGTGGAAGACATCCGCCGGCTGCTGCCGCCCGGCGCCGCCATGGCGCAATTGGCCCTGCGCTGGATTCTGATGTTCGACGCGGTCTCGTGCGCCATCCCCGGAGGCAAGCGCCCGCAGCAGGTGCGGGAGAACTGCGCGGCTTCGGACCTGGCGCCGCTATCCGCCGCGGACATGGCCGCCATCCGCGAGATCTACGACACCAGAGTCCGCGCCGCCGTTCATCAGCGGTGGTAGGCTCCGGTGTCCGCCGGCAGCTCGGCGTGCGCGCTCCATTCGTCCCACGAGCCGTCGTACATTCTGGCGTCGTAGCCCAGGTACCGCGCCACGAAATACACCAGGCTGGCCTGCTGGCCGATGTGGCAGTACGACACCACGCAGTCGCCCGGTTGGATGCCCGCATCCCGGAACTTGGCCTCGATCGCCTCGTCGGGCAGCAGCTTTCCCTTCTCGTCCAACAGGGTGCTGAACGTGATGTTGCTCGAGCCCGGTATGTGGCCCGCGCGCTGCCCCGCCGGAACCTGCGCGCCGGTGTAGTATTCCGGGTTCCGCGCGTCGACGATGTCCACGCCCGGCTTGCGCATGCTGGCGCGCACGAAGTCCAGCTTCGCGATCACGTCCGTTTGCGGGCACGGCTCCAGCTTGCCGCGCGCCACCGTGGGCGCGTCCTTCGTGACTGGCCGCCCTTCGCTTCGCCACACGGGCAGCCCGCCATCCAGGATCGACGCGCGGGCGCCCAGCCCCATGGCGTCGAGCGTCAGGTATACGCGCGCCGTTTGCGAACTCCAGTTCTCGAGCGGATAAAGAACGATGCGCGAGCCGTTGCTCACGCCCAGCTTCTCGAAGATGCCGGTCAGCCGCTCCATCGGCGGAAGCTCGACCCTGAGCCCCTCCTGACTCTTCGGCAGGTAGATGTCCGGATAGCTCAGAAATTGCGAGCCGGGAATGTGCGCGCCTTCGTATTCGCTCTGCTGGCCGATCCCCAGCATTACGAGATTCGGATCCTTCAGATGTTCCGCCAGCCATGCGGCCGGGACCACCATGCTGTTGTGGTCGCCGTGGCCTCCGCAGGCCGCCACCGCGGCGCACGGCAGCCAGGCCAACATCACACTCGCCGCCAGGCGTTGCCAGTTCCCCTCGTGCATCGTTGTTCCCCCTTTCCAAATGGTACTCCCGGCGTCTGCCGCGTGAGCGCTATCATATGCGGGAAAGGCGTAAACCAAACCATGGCATCTGAATTGAACCGGCGGCAGTTCGCCCGAACCACCGCCGCCGCTTCGCTCGCCGCGCTGCTCCCGCAGGGAGTGTTCTCGAACACCTCCGCCGGCAAGAAAGCCGTAGTCCATGCCGACGACGAAATCGGCGTTGTGCGGCCGGAGTTCCACTCGCACTTCGCCGAGCACCTGGGATCGTGCGTCTACGGCGGCATCTGGGTCGGCAAGAACTCTCCTGTTCCGAACGTGAATGGCTTCCGGCAGGCCGCCGTGGATTATCTGAAGGAACTGGGCGTGCCGGTGCTGCGGTGGCCCGGCGGCTGTTTCGCCGACGATCACCACTGGCGCGACGGCATCGGCCCCCTGGCCAGGCGGCCCAAGCGCGTCAACACCACCTGGGGAATGTACACCGAGGACAACAGCTTCGGCACCCACGAATTCGTCGCCTTCTGCCGGCTCATCGGCGCCGAGCCGTACCTGGCCGCCAACGTCGGCACCGGCTCGCCCCAGGAGATGCGCGACTGGATGGAGTATTGCAACTATCCCTCCGGCAGCACGCTGGCCGACGAGCGCGCCGCCAACGGGTCGCCCGAGCCCTTCCGCGTGCGCTATTGGGGCGTGGGCAACGAGCTGTGGGGCTGCGGCGGCAATCTCTCGCCGGAACAGGCCGCCGCGGCATACCGCCAGTTCGCCACGTTCGCGCGGGCCTTCGGAGGCCTGCGCCCGTACCTGGTGGGCTGCGGCCCGAGCGGAAACGACGCCCGCTGGACGCGCGGCTTCTTCGACACGCTGGCCGGCCGCAACCTGCCGAGCGGATACTCCATGCACTACTACTCCAACGGGACCATGCCGCCGCTCGAGTTCACCCCCGAGGCCGCGTACACCCAGTTCAACTCGTTTCCGCGCGTCGAGCAGGCGGTTGCCTCGCAGCGCACCCTGCTCGATGGTTACGATCCCGGCCGGCGCATCGGCCTCTTCCTCGACGAGTGGGGCGTGTGGGACCGCATCCCGCAATCCGACGAGCAGCGCAACGGCAGGCTGTGGCAGCAGTCCACCATGCGCAGCGCGGTGGGCGCGGCCCTCGGGCTGAACATCTTCAACCGCCTGGCCGACAAGCTCTACATGTGCAACATCGCGCAGATGGTCAACGTGCTGCAAAGCGTGCTGCTCACCGACGGTCCCGAAGGGAAGAACTGCGTGCGGACCACCAGCTACTACGCCTTCCTGCTCTTCAAGCCGCACCGCTCGAAGACCGCCGTGCGGGTGGAGACCGACGGCCCCAAGCCGGCGGATTTCGGCGGGCGCGGCGCCGGCGGACGTGGCCAGCAGCAGCCCGAGCCGCCGCCCGACCTCTCGCTATCCGCGTCGCGCCAGGGCAGCGAGATGGTGCTGACCTTCGTCAATCCGCGCCACGATGTGGACATGCAGGTGGATTGCGCCCTGCGCGGCGTCAGCGCGAAGAGCGGCCGCGCGCAGATTCTGCACGACTCCGACATGAACGCCTGCAACAGCTTCGACAACCCGGACCGCATCGGGATCAAGCCGCACGAGGTGGCGGTGGAAGGCCAGCGCGTCCGCATCGCGCTGCCCGCCATGTCGGTGGCCACCGTGACGCTCCAGGTGGCGTAAACTGTTGGGGGCAGTCGCTGACATGGGGAGAGTGTCGTGATGGAGCGCACGGTCGGCCATTACAAACTCCTGGACCAGATCGGTCAGGGAGGCATGGGTCAGGTCTGGAAAGCCTGGGACCCGCTGCTGAACCGCCTGGTTGCCATCAAGTTCCTCGCCGCCGGCAAACTCGAGGACAGCGATGCCCGCCGCCGCTTTGTCCTCGAGGCGCAGGCTGCCTCCGCCCTCAACCATCCCAACATCGTCGCGATTTATGACATCGGCAACGACGAAGGCAGCGACTACATCGTCATGGAGTTTGTCGCGGGCAAGGCGCTCGACCACGCGATCGCGGCCGGCCCCGTGCCTGTCAAGCAGGCGCTCCGATACGCTCTTCAGATTACCGACGCGCTCGCCCGGGCTCATGCCGCCGGAATTATCCACCGGGACCTGAAGCCCTCCAACCTCATGATCACCGACGACGGGGTCGTGAAACTGCTCGATTTCGGACTGGCCAAGGTCGCCGGACTCCAGGCGTCGGGCGGGCCGGCCACCAGCATGGAGACTCTGACCAAGGAGGGGACCATCGCCGGAACGGTCTCCTATATGTCCCCGGAGCAGGCCCAGGGTAAGCCGCTGGACGTCCGTTCCGATGTCTTCTCGCTCGGTGTGGTGCTGTATGAAATGTTCTCGGGCCGGCGGCCGTTCGCCGGAGACTCCCAAATGGAGACGCTCATGGCCATTGTCCGGGACCCGCAGCCGTCCCTCGCCGAGCGTCGCGCCGACCTGCCGCCGGAGGTGGTTCGCATCGTCAACCGGTGTCTGGAGAAGGACCGTGGAAAACGCCCTTCCGCGGCGGACGTGCACGCGGAACTGGCGCAACTGGAGCAGAGTCTCACGTCGGGCCGGCTGACTCTGCCGCAGATGCTCCAGCGCGCCAAACGCCCGTCAATCCTGGTCCCGGCGCTCGCCGTCCTGCTCGGCCTCCTTCTGCTGGTGTCCTGGATGGCGCGCCGTGCCTCCCGGGTCCGCTGGGCGAGCCAGGACGGGCTTGCCGCCATCACCGAGCTTGTGCAGCAAGGAAAGTACACCGCTGCGTTCGATCTCGCCAAAGAGGTGGAGAAGCTCATCCCCACGGACGGCCGGTTGAAGGCGTTGTGGCCCGACATCGTGCGCACGGTGTGGGTGGAGACCGATCCGTCCGGAGTAGAGATCTATCGCAGGGAGTACAACGAACCGGAAACCGCCTGGCGGCTGGTGGGCAAATCTCCGGCCCAGTTGACCGTGCCTCGTGGATACTATCGCTGGAAATTCGTGAAGGAGGGCTTCGAAACCACGCTGGCTCTCGCGCCATCGGGCCTGGAGAAGCAGTTTTTCCGGCTCTCTCCGAAACAGCCAGGCCCCGAAGGCATGGTGCAGATTCCGGAAGCGCAGCCCCTGATGTCTATGCCCGTCGGGCGCCTCGGCACCCTCTTGTTGGCCGGCATCCCGGCATTTTGGATGGACCGATACGAGGTGAGCAACCGCCAGTTCAAGGAGTTCGTCGATCGGGGAGGCTACCGCAACCAGGAGTATTGGAAACAGCCGTTCCGCAAGGGTACCCGGACGCTTTCCTGGGAGGATGCCGTGCATGAGTTCGTCGATGCCACGGGCCGTCCGGGCCCGGCAACGTGGGAGGCTGGAACCTATCCGGCCGGAGAGGATGATTTCCCGGTTCGCGGCGTCAGTTGGTACGAGGCCGCCGCTTACGCCGAGTTCGCCGGCAAGCAGTTGCCGACCATCTACCACTGGTATCGGGCTGCCGACCCGCGGACCGCGACGTACGTTGTGCCACAGAGCAACTTCCAAGGCACTGGTCCGGCCAAGGTGGGTCAGTTTCAGGGAATCGGCCCCTTTGGCACTTACGACATGGCAGGCAACGTGAAAGAGTGGTGCTTCAACGAAACGGACCATGGCTTCCGGTTTGCTCTCGGAGGCGGCTGGCGCGACGCAATCTACATGTTCGTGCAACCCGATGCCAAGTCGCCGTTCGATCGCGACGCCCAGACCGGCTTCCGTTGCGTGCGCTACAACGTTCAGCCCGCCGAGGCTCAACTGGGCCCGAGACCGCAGGCCGAGTTCCCCGCGCCCACGCCAGTCAGCGACGAGGTGTTCCGCTCTTATCGGGCGCTCTTCTCTTACGACCCCAAGGAACCGAATGCGCGCACCGTCGAGGTAGACCGCGGCAATCCCGATTGGACCAGGGAACATGTCACCTTCGAAGCCGCTGATAGCGCCGAGCAGGTTCCCGGATACTTGTTTCTCCCGAAGAACGCAAAGCCGCCGTTCCAGGTAGTGGTGTATCACCCGAGCGCTTCGGCGCTGCAAATGACCAACGCCCAGTCTCTCGACGGGCCTCCCCGGTGGGACTTCCTGGTGCGGACCGGCCGCGCGGTGTTCCACCCGGTGCTTCCGAATACCTATGGGCGCACGAAACCTCAACCGCGCACCCCGGTTGCGGCCCTGGCTGCTTTAGTGGAGCGCGGCCAGGATATCCGCAGGGCCGTTGACTATCTGGAGAGCAGGCCGGACATCGACCGGACGCGAATAGCTTACCTCGGGGCGAGTTGGGGTGCCGGATCGGCGCCGGTCTTTCTGGCGGTTGAGCCGCGATTTAAAGTGGCCGTGCTGCAAGACGGTGGATTCTTTGTCACGCCGGCACTACCGGAAATGAACGGGGTGAACTACGCGCCCCGGGTCCGCATTCCGGTCCTGATGATCAATGGGCGCTATGACTATTTCTTTCCGCTGGAAGCCTCCCAGACGCCCCTGTTCAACCTTCTTGGCACACCCGCGGCCGACAAACGGCACACGATTCTGGAAGCGTCTCACGACGTGAGCCCTCTCCGGCAGATCCTGATGCGGGAGACTCTCGACTGGCTGGACAAGTATCTGGGGCCGGTGCAACGCTAGGCACGACTTGATGCGGGGGCCGCGGTGCACGTTTCAGAGCCAGCAGGCTGGAGCTTCGCGGACCTTTGTTGCCCTGGCGGATGAAGAAGTCGCCGGTTATTACACGCTCGTGGTCGGCCAGGTGGAGTACACCGATGCCCCCGAGCGCCTGATCAAGGGCCTTGCCCGGCATCCGGTGCCGATCATGCTGCTGGCTCGGCTTGCCGTCGCGGCGTCCTGGCAAGGTAACGGCCTCGGCAGCGGACTCCTCAAGGACGCCATGCTTCGCACGTTGCAGGCCGCGGACATCGCCGGCATTCGAGCATTTGCAGTCCACGCGAACGACGACGCGGCCAGGTCCTTCTACGAGCGCTTCGATTTTGTTGCCTCGCCGAGCGACCCCTACCATTTCTTCCGCCTGCTGAAGGACATCCGCACTGCCTTGAAGTCGTGATCCTGCCGCTCACTCGCCAGCCTGTTTGAGGACCGCCGAGCGTGTTCTCGCCGACAATCGAAACCCCAACTGATCGGGATGTTCGAGCAAGGGCTCTATCCGCGAAATCCGACCTTCCACTCTTGCGCAACAGGATTCCCAGCCTGCCCGTGAAGGTCAACTTCAACGTGTCGGCTAAGCCCGATTTGCAAATAGCCTTGACAGGTGTTACGCTACAGGCTACAGGCTACAGTCGGCCGGTGAGAATACGGAACTTTGCCCATAAGGGCCTCCAGAGGTTTTACACGGAGGACATCGCGAAAGGCGTGCCACCGGATACCGTGGACAAGTTGCGCAAGATGTTCGCGTTCCTTGATGACATGGAAGAAGCGGACGAATTGCGGGCGCTTACGGCGTGGAAGGTTCACACGCTTGCCGGTGACCGCAAAGGCACATGGAGCCTGAGCGTGACTCGCAACCGGCGTCTGACGTTCCGTATCGACGCCGCCGAACGCGAAATCTGCGACCTGAATTTGGAAGACTACCACTAGAGCATAGGAGCAACCCACCAATGGCGATGAAGAACCCACCCCACCCCGGAGATTTCATTCGGACAGAGATTATCGACCCGGCAGGCCTGTCGGTGACGGCGGCGGCGGCGGTACTTCACGTTTCCCGGCCCGCACTGTCCAGCTTGCTGAATGGCAAGGCCGACCTGTCCGGAAACATGGCGCTGCGCATCGAAAAGGCTTTCGGCGTGAAGATGGACACGCTCATGCGGATGCAAACCTCATACGACATCGCGCAAACCCGCAAGCGTGAGAAGGAAATCCGCCTGCGGCGGTTCCACCCGGCTGCCGAGGCTTACCCTTAGAGAGCCCGCCGTAGCGGCGGGAAGGCCCACAATCCAGCCCTGCAACTCGCCGCGCTAAAACAGAGTGGGCGCCTCCGGCGGCGCGAACCCGCCGCCCAAAAAGATTCACGTTTCTGGCGCGGGCGATCCGTTCCGCTTGGGGGAGCAAGGCGGCCGGTAGGGAGAACGCAGTGCGTCGCTTCTTTACCTGGCCCGGATGGCGGACGTATCTCGTCGTTGATACCTTACCCCTCGCACTACTCCGACCTCAGCGCCTTCATCGGGTCGATCCGCGTCGCGCGCTGCGCCGGCAGCCATGCCGCCCCGAGCGTCAGCACAACCGCAGCCGCAGCGCTGCTGATGTACGCCCGCGGCTCCAACATAGTGACGCCGAGCACCACCGACCGCACGTACCACTGCCCCGCGCCCAACAGCGCCAGCCCGATGGGCACGCCCCACGCCGCAATCCGCAGCGACTCGCCCAGCACCATCCTCTGGATCTCCGCCGGCCTCGCCCCCAGCGCCATCCGCACTCCCAACTCCCGCGTCCGCCGGCTCACCGCGTACTGCATCAGGCCGAACAGCCCCGCGCCCGTCAGCACCACGCCGAAGATTCCGAGAAAGGTCGCTACCGCGGCCATGATGTTGTCCTGGGCAAGCGCTTCGTCCATCTGACGCCGCAACGTGGTGGCCTGGTAGACCTCGGAACGCGGGTCGAAGTGTTTCAGCTCCGCGCGGAGGGGCCGCTCCATCGCCGCCGGATCGCCGGCCGTTTCCACGATTAAAGTAATGTCGCCCCGGGGCGCCTGCACGTAGGGCAGGTACAGGTAGGGCGATGGTTTCTCGTGGAGGTTGTTCGACGGCCCGTCTTCGGCGATCCCCACTACCTGCCGCATCTTGCCGCCGATCTTGAGCCACTCCCCCAGCGCGCTTCGCCCGGCGAAAACATTGCGCGCCAGCGTCTGCGAGATCACCACCACCAGCGGTGTGGATTCGCGATCGTTGGTATCGATGCCGCGGCCCGCCACCACCCGGGTTCCCATCAGCCAGAAGTAGTTGCCGCCGACATTGTTCAGCTGCACGGCGAGCGGCGCCTGGCCCGGCAACTCCAGCCGCACCGTCATGCCGCCGCCCGAGCCGCTGAGCGGCAGGCGGCGGGCGAACGTGGCGCCGCGCACGCCGGGGACCGACGCCAGGCGCTCGCACGCCTGCTCGCACCACGCCGGCCCGCTCAGGCTAAGCCCGGGAATTACGTTCATGACGAAGAGCTTCTTCTGCGGATCGAGGCCCGGCCGTATGGCCGCCGCATTCCGCAGGCTCATCACGAACAGCACCGCCATGCCGAACAGCGCCACGCTTACGGCCACCTGCCCGACGATGAGGATTTTCTTCGACCCCCCGCGGGCTCCCGCGCCGCCCTGGTCCGATCTCAAGACCTCGGCGACGTTGACCCGCACGGCGTGCCGCGCCGGAGCCAGTCCCGCGAAAAGAACGGAGAGCAGCAGCGCTCCCATGACGAAGGCGAGTACCCGGTGATCCAGGCGGATGCCGGGGTCGAGGTACACCACCGTAGTCGAAATGAACTCCGACGTCTTGTGCATCAGGAAGCTCGCCAGCAGAATTCCGGAAATCGCGCCAACCGCCGCCACCACCACGGTTTCCACCAGCAACTGCCGGATCAGCCGCCATCCGCCCGCGCCCAAAGCCATCCGCATCCCCAGTTCCCTCTTGCGCGCCTCGGCTTGCGCCAGGCGCAACTGCGTGGCGTTGGCGCAGGCCACGAACAGCACCGCGATGAGGATCAGCAGGAGGCCGCCGCCCAGCATCAGGTCTTTGGTCCAGCCCGGCGCGAACGCAGTCTCCATCCAGGTTCCCGGGCTGCCCGCCGGAGCCGGCTTGTGCTTCCCCGGGCCGCGGATGGCCGCGTCCAGCGCGGCAGCCGCCCGCAGGGGCGTGGTCCCCGGTTTCAGCCGCGCGACGATCTCGAACTGGCCGTTGCGGTCCTGCTTCTCGCCCTGGCCGGAGGATGCGAACCACGCGTCCACGCTCATCCACACATCGGTGACCACGCCGCGCCGCAGCCCCACGAACTCCTCCGGCATCACTCCGGCAACCAGGTAGGGCCGCCGGCTGATGATCGCCGTCTTGCCAATGACGTGTGGATCGCCGGCGAAACGGCGCTGCCACAGCCGATGTCCCAGCACCACCCGCGGACGGCCGTCCAGCTCGTCCACGGCAGCCGTTCCCACCGCGGCCTTGACCCCCACCAGCGAAAAGTAGTTGGCGCTGACCGGGCTGATCAGAACCAGCTCGCTCGAGTCCTCCACCGCCAGCATCCCGCCCCGGCGCTGAAATGCGGCCAGGCCCGCCCAGTCCTTCGAGGCGTCGCACATGTCCAGGTAATCCGGCCAGCCATATTGAATGTAACGGCCTTCGTCGCTGCGGGAGCTGAGGTCCCAGAGCTGGTCGGGGTGGTCGATGGGCAGCGGCCGCAGCAGCAGCGCGTCGCCGATGCTGAACATCGCGGTGGTCAGCCCGATACCCAAGGCGATGGAGAGAACGCACAGCGCCGTCGCTCCAGGGCTTTTGGCCAGCACGCGAAGAGCCAGCCGCAGATCCTGCCGAAACGTTTCGAGGGACCTCATATGTACGATTCTACGACCATATGAGGATAATCAGTTCCGATTTTCTCAGCTATCGCTTCAAGAACCCTCGCCCGTCCAGCCATTCGCGGAACCGGTCGATCCAGCCCGCCACCGCGCCGTGATTGGTGGCCCGCAGGCCGAATCCGTGGCCCACGCCCGCATAGACGTGCAACTCCGCCGTGCCGCCGGCCCGCTTGAATGCCAGGTACAGTTCCGGCAGCCCCTGCGAGATGTTCTGCCGGTCGTTTTCGCCGCACGCGAGAAATGCCGGGGGCGTATCCTCGGAGAGCCTGGCCGCCATGTCGCGCGTGATCGGCTTTTCGGCGGGAGGCGAGTTGGCGCGCCGCGTCCACTCCCCACTCTGCCGCGCGGCTCCGCGCCAGGCCTATGGCGCGCCCGGTGTCCGCCAGCGATGTGCCCTCCACGGTGTAGCTGGAATCCTTCTCGCGCGCCAGCCGGTACTTCAGCACGAACCCCGCAATCCCGTGCTCGCTCAGCCATTGGGTGACGTTGTAGCCTTCATGGTCCATCCAAAGCTCACTGTGGCCGCCGCCCGGTGCAATCACCACCCCCGCTCCCGTGGCCGACTCCTTCGAGGGCAGATACGCCGTGAGCGAAGGGCGGTGCACGCTGGAGACCACGTGATCGCCGCCCGGCGACGCGATGCGTGTCGTCTCGCCAGCAGTTTTCCCCTCCGACCCCGGTGCGCCGTTCGGCCACAAATACACCACCTGCGGATCGGCCGCCGCAGCCGCCACGGCGAGACACAGCATCAACCCGGTCAGCCTGTGCATACCAGCTACTCTACCCAAACCGTGACCCCGCCCGGCGGCACCTCGCGCGTCCCCACCAGGATCTGCGCGCCGGCCGCCGCCGGAATCGCGAGGCCGCCCGATGTGAAGTTGGTCGCCACCCAGAAGCCGTCGCGCCAGTCCACGATGAAATCCGGATGCAGGCCCGCCGGCTTCGCCCCGCCGTCCGCGTAGATCTTCTTCAGCAGGTCGATCTCCAGGTCGCCGTTCGACGATTCCACCCCGATGTAGCTCACCGTCCCCTTTCCCGCCTTCCGCGTGATCGCCGCCGCCTTGCCCGCGTAAAACTGGTCGCTGTAGGAGGCCAGCACCGACGTGCCCGTTTGCGGTTCCAGGATCTCACCCCACGCGCCCCACGCGTATTGCTTTCGCTCCGCCTGCACGTGCCCTTCGAGCGGCCGTGGCAACAGGTCGTAGAATGGAATCTTCGCGCCGATCAACTGGTAGATCGGCTCCGCCCAGAGCGCCTCCCACAACTGCCCGCGCCGGTCCTTTTCCCCCGTGCGGCAGGTCAGCACCAGGTGGCCGCCGTTCTCGGCGTAGCGCGAAAGCCTGTCCACCAGCTCCCGGTCGATCAACTGGTACGCCGGCGCCACCACGAACGGATACCGGCTGAAATCCCGGTCTTCGGTGATCACGTCCACCGGCGCGTTCAGCGCCTTGAGGCCGCGGTAGTACTTCATCCAGTGGGCGATCGTGTCCCACCGCTCCGTCTGCCTGTGATTCTGGATGTCCCACCGGTTGCTGAAGCTGATCAAAAACGCCGTGCGGCGCGCGGCGTACCCCGCGGGCTCCGTGGCATTCGGCCGGTACCGCTGCCGCAGCTTGAGCACGTCGCTCATGGCCTGCGCGTATTCCCGGCCGCCGGGCGAGGGCGTCACCCCGTCGGTCTCCACCAGCCCCTTGTGATACAGCTCCGATCCGAAGAGCGGCTGCCGGTAGCGGTAGGTGCAGACCAGCCGCGCGCCCGCTCCGAATGCCCGCAGGATCCACATGTGGATCGCGCCCGGCAGCGGCCACGGGTTCACCGCGCCCCAGTTGACCTGCCCCGGCTGCAATTCCATCAGCCCCGAGATGCCGTTGATGGGCCGCATGAAGTCGTGCATGAAGCTCTGGATGGCCGCGCTGCCCAGCCGGAATCCCAGCGGGCCTTCCTCCGGAAACAGGTCCCCGTGCGCCGGATAGTGGGTCCACGTGAAGGCGTCCAGGTCGTGCGCCGACAGCGTCGGATCGACGTCGCCGTGCATCGCCATGAAGTTCGTCGTGATCCACTGGTTGGCCCCGTACTTCCGCAGGATGCCGGCCTGCATCCGCAGGTAATCGGCGGCTTCCGCGGCGAACCAGCGGTCCAGGTCGAGCAGCGCGTGCGGGCTCGCATCGGCCACCAGCTCCTGCTGGTTGGGGATGTCGATCTGGTCGAAATTCTGGTACATCTGCGACCAGAACCGGCTGCCCCAGTCCGTGTTCAGCCGGTCGATCGTGCCGTACCTCTCGCGCAGCCATTCGCGGAACTTGTGTGTGGCCGCCGGCGAGTAGCTGAACTGCTTGTCGTAGTGGCTCAGCTCGTTGTCGATCTGCCAGCCCCACACATGCGGGTTGTGCCCGAACCGTTTGGCCAGCTCGGTGACGATCCTGGCGACGTAGTCGCGGTACACCGGCGAGCTCCAGTCGCCCTGTTCCCGGCTGCCGTGATTGATCCGCCGGCCCGCCGCATCCACCATCAGGATCTCCGGATGCCCCCGCGACAGCCACACCGGCGGCGTCGCGCTGGGCGTGCACAGAATGACCTTCAGGCCGTTCTGCGCCGCCAGTTCGACGTTCTTTTCCAGCCAGTCGAACTGGTACTTGCCCTCCTCCGGCTCCATGAAGTACCAGGCGAATTCGCCCATGTGGACGAACTCCATCCCCAGCTTGCGGATGTTCGCCATGTCGCGCGGCCATTGCGACTCGGGCCACGCCTCGGGATAGTAGTACACCCCGATGGTGAGCATGTCGGAGGGCGGAAACCAGTCGGCCGGTGCGGCCAGCGCCGCCAGCGAGCACGAGAGCATGACAAAACTACGCAGAACCATGCCCATGATTGTAGGACACGCAGCAGTACTCTTCCGGCTCCGGGTTTCCCGAGAGGCCTGAAGTTCCCGCCCCCTTCTGCCGATATGTCAACCGGGAGTACAATATCGACGTCCATGACCATTCTTGGCGAGACCGTGTGGGTGCTGCCGCCGCTGATCCTCCACCCCTTCAATGAGCGGGTGCCCCCCTCCGCTCTGCTCGAAAACTCCAAGGCGGCGCTGATGTTATCAGGCCTGATCCCGAACGATGGTTCCAATCGCGAGCAGCTCGAGCACCGGCTGCTGACCGGCCGCTATAGTGAAATCCGGATGCTCTTCTACCTCGGTAAAGATGTCTTCCGCTGGCTCGAACAGTGCATGGGATGGGTGGAACACGTCCCCGAGCTGAAAGGCGCAGAGCTCCACAGCCAAAGCTTCGCCGGCCTTTTAATTTCAGATCCCCCGGAGGTGGTAAGAGAAAAGCTTATCCGCTGGGGCGTAGTAGACTTCGTCTCCATTTTTTCGCGGGCCATCGGCCTGAATGCAGTGTTCTCGGATCCCCCGGACTACGAAGTCCTGTCGCAGGAGTTCCTGCGCCACTACCACCGCTACGCGGATTCCCTGTACCAGTGCTACATGGATTCCCAACCGCATCGGGCTATCGTCCCCAAGAATTTCCGCTTCGAGCTTTACGCCTCCGGAGAGTACTCGCGCCTCCTCGAGGCCGAGTGGGGAACCACCTGATGCCTCCGCCACGAACCCGCGCGCCTCCGCTACCAAGCCGCGCGCGCCAGCAAGCGGTCTCCTCCCTCAGAACAAATCCATCTGCCGCGAAGCCATGGGCCAGGTGCGCACCGGAAACGGCGCTAGCCGCAGCTCTTCGGTCAGCCACATCTGCCCGCGAGTCTGCGCCTGCGTCCGCCGGACCATGGCGATGCGCTGCGCCGAATTCTGCTTGGAGTGGCACCGCGGACACAGCACGGCCACATACCGCCGGTCGGCGGGATCGTTGGAAAGGTGCGCCACGTTCAGCAGCCGGTGCGGCTTGCCGCAGAGTTCGCACACGTTCCCCGCGGCCTCCAGCATCGCCAGCCGGAACTTCCGCCAGCGCGCATCGTAGTACTTCCGGTTGTCCGCGCGGATCGGCATGCCGTTCCCGAATGTAGAGAATAGCTCAATTAACGCCCCCCTGTACCTTGATGACCCTCCCGTCCGGTAAAATAGACTCCGATATGCAATTTCCCCGCCTTCTGATCGTTCGCCAGAATTTCCCGGACCTCCACATCCCCGACGTCGCCGCCGAGGTTCGCACCCAGCTCAACGCTTCCGGTTTTGCCGCGCGGCTCAAGCCCGCGTCCCGCGTCGCCATCGGTGTCGGCAGCCGCGGCATCCATCACATCGCCACCATCGTCCGCGCGGTGGTCCAGTATTGGAAGGACCAGGGAATGCGGCCGTTCCTCTTCCCCGCCATGGGAAGTCACGGCGCCGCCTCCGCCGCCGGGCAGGCCGGCGTGCTGGCGCACTACGGCATCACCGAAGCCACCATGGGCTGCCCGCTCGTGAGCCAGCTCTCCACCGTCTCGCTCGGCAAAACGGCCGAAGGCATCGAAGCCTTCATGGACCGCGAGGCTTTCCAGTCCGACGGCGTCATGCTCGTGGGCCGCGTCAAATGGCACACCGATTTCGCCGGCAAGATCGAAAGCGGCCTCTTCAAGATGATGGCCATCGGGCTCGGCAAATTCGATGGCGCCCAGCGCTACCACGCCTACGCCTACCATCACGGCCTGGAATATGTCATCCGCAGCATCGGCCGGCAGGTGCTTCAATCCGGCAAGATCCTGGGTGGCCTGGCCATCCTCGAGGATGCCTCCCACCGCGCCGCCAAGATCGACGCCGTCCCGGTCGAGTTGATGGAGCAGCGCGAGGAAGAGAACCTGGCCCTGGTGAAGACCTGGATGGCCAAAGTTCCCATGGACCTCGACATCCTCGTCATGGATGAAATCGGCAAGAACATCAGCGGCGCCGGCATGGACACCAAGGTGGCTAACCGCGGTGTCACCGGCCTGTACAATCCCTGGCCCGGCATCCCCAAATTCCAGCGTATTTTCGTCCGCGACCTGAGCGAGCTGACCTACAACAGCGCCGTCGGCATGGGCATGGCCGACGTGGTCACCGACCGCCTGGTGAATCGCATCGACTGGGAGCCCACCTGGATCAACTCCCTCACCGCCAACACCCCCGCCGCCATCCGCACTCCCATCCACTTCCCCACCGACCGCGAATGCCTGACCCGCATCGCCCCCACGGTCGGCAAGATCGATCTCGCCGAAGTCACCTACGGTTGGATCCGCAACACCATGGAGCTGGGCCGTGTCGCCCTGAGCGAGAATCTGCGCTCCGAAATCGAGCGCAACCCCATGCTCGAAATCGAAGCCGCCATCGACCTGGATTTCGACGGCCAAGGCAACCTGATCAGCCCCTTCGCCCCCGTCGAAGAGACCGCCGGCGCGCACTAAGCCGGGAAGGGCGCGCGGGTGGAAGTCTTCGTCAACAGCTTTTTCGAGAAGCGCGTGGAACAACTCCTGGAACTGGCCGACCGCGTGGAGCGAGCCTTTTCTTCCGCGAATCTCGACTACCGCGTGGTCGGCGGACTGGCGGCATATCTCTATGTGGAAGAGGCGGAGCCCGATGCCGGACGCCTGACCAGAGACATCGACATCGCGGTCCGCCGCGAAGATCTGCCAAGAATCGCCGAGGCGGTCGAGCCGTTCGGCCTCGAATACCGTCACGTGGCCGGGCTCGACATGCTCGTGCAGACCGGAGCACCATCGGCCCGCCGCGCCGTGCGCCTGGTCTTCGCCGGCGAGAAAGTGAAGCCAGACTACCCCGAGGCCACCCCGAACCTTGCAGCCTGTCGGACCATCCGGCGGCTTCGGCTCATCCCGCTGGCGGACCTGATCCGCATGAAGCTGACCAGCTTCCGCCTCAAAGATCAGGTGCACCTGAAAGATCTCGACGAAGCCGGCCTCATCACTCCGGAGATCGAAGCCATCCTCTCCCCCGTCCTGCGCGAACGCCTGCTGCAAGTCCGCGCCAGCGAGTAGCATATCCTCGAAACCCAAGAGAATCAAGCCACAGATGAACACGGATAAACACGGATCAAAAACAACCAAGTCTTATCCGCGTTCATCTGTGGCCAAACTGATTTTCCCCCACGATCTCGAACGGCACTGCCGGCAGCGTGCCCATCGCCTGCCGTCGCCTTACCGCGGGCCCCGACGCCGGGGTAGCGACCCTCTCCACGAACGCATCCAGTATCAGGTTGCCCTGGAGCCCGGTCTTCACCTTGTCGCGTTCCACGCGCAACAGCACGGTCACCCCGTCGCGCCCCGCCGTCGTGCCCTGGATCGAGATGCCGTCCGGCGCTTCGTTCAGCTCCAGTTGCACCTGGCTCGCCAGGCGCGGCGGCACCAGGACCTGAACGGCCGCGGTCCCTCCCGCCGGCAGTCTGACGCGCTTCTCCCCGTCGGCCCTCTGCGGAAAGCGCGCCGGACCCGCGCCCATCACCCGCACCATCCACGCGTCCTCGGGAACCAGTTGGTGGTATGCGAATGCCTGCATCATGTCCTCGGCCGGAACCGCGGTGTGGCGCACTTCGCGGCCGCCGATCTCCGCCTGCCCTACCAGTTCGATCGTCAACGGCACGGTTACCGGATTGGGCGGCGCCGTCAGCGTGATCCGCACCTGGTCCTGCCCCGCGGGAATCGCCGCGCCCCCCATCGCGAACCCCGGAGCTTCCTTCAGCTTCAGCGCGACCTCGCCCGCGAAATTGTCCCGCCGCAAGCAGTACACCGTCACCGGCACCGTCGCCCCGGCCCGCAGATTCAAGCTCGAGGGCGCCACCCGCAGCTCGAAATCCGGTTGCGGATGGCTGACTCGCAGCCGGTACCCATACTCCGGGCCGCCCTTGCGCAGCGTGTCGCCCAGTTGCAGATAGTAGGTCCCCTTGGCCGGCAGCTTGAAGCAGATCCGCGAGTCCGCCTGGTGCGTGATCAGCGCCGCGCCCTTGTCCACGAAGTCGTCGTTGGAGGCCAGTTCGCGCCCCTTTGCGTCGCTCAGCCTCAGCACCGAATCGAGCGGCGAATCCAGCCGGCGCGCGTAAACCTCGGCGGCGATCTCCTCCCCGGCGCGCCCATCGAAGCGGAAGTAGTCCTGCTCGCCCGGCCGTTCGATGCGCCCGTTCACGATAATCGGCAGCTTCAGCTTTTGCGCTTTGTCCCGGCGGTCGGCCGGTCCCTTGGCCAGGGTCTCCGGTAGAGTGTCTACCACGAACGGCACGCCGTTCGAGGTCCAATCGCCGTTGCGGACCGAAACCGAATACACGCCCGGAGCCTTGCCTCGCGTATCCTGCGCCGTGCTCTTGAGGGGTAGGTTCCAGCCCTGGACCGACACGGAGGTCCGCACGCCCGCCCTGCCGCCCAGCGGAAAGATTCCCGTCACGAACGGCAGCTCGCCCACCGTGATGCGGTACACGAAATCTTCGCGCCCGCGATAAATCGAGTCGTGGATGTCCAGCACGTACGCCCCATCCGCGGGGACCTCGTAGTACAGAACCGGGTCGGGGTGAAAGCGGTAGTTCGCGGCATATACCAGTTCCTTGCCCGCCGCGTCGCGCAGCGTGAGCGTGGCCTGGAACCAGCCGGGAACCGCGTCGGAGATGTACGGCATCAGCTCGCGCGCGCTGGCCGCCATCACCAGGCGCTCGCCTTGCTTCGCCTCGAAGCGGCACTCGTCCACCGTGCCCGGCATCATCTGGCCGTTCACCACCGCCGGGAGCGTGATGTTCATCGGCGGCTCAGGCGTGCGGGCCGCGCCGCGATTCGGCGCCACGCCGCCGTTCACCACGGCGAAAGCCGGCGGTACGTTGGTCGGCCTTCGCGAGAACTCCGGCAGTTCGCCCACGATGAACAGAATCGGGTTGGTCAGCCCCGCGGTCGTGGCCAGCCGCAGCTCGCGCGCGCCTGGCGCGGCGTCGCGCGCGATCGTCACCCGCAGGACCGCCGTCTCGGCGATCGCCGGGCTGGTGGTGCGCTGCGTGAATTCCATCAGCTTGCTGCGGAGGTCGTTGATGGCCTGTGCGTCCGCCGCCGTCCGGCCCGTCTTCGCCATCAGCATCTGGAGCTGCTCGCGCAGTTGGTTGGCCTGCGCGGGCGTCATCGGCTTGACGAACCGCACCACCGCGGCCTCGACTCCGCTTCCCGAGAGGTACACCGCGCTCGCGCCGTCCAGGAATTGTCCGCCCACGTTCACGTCCAGCGTGGCGCCTTGCCGGCCTCCCGCGGGATACACGAAGCCGGCGTGCGGGACAGCCTGTTGCTGCGCCAGGAGGGCAGGGGAGAGCGCCAGCAGGAGTGAGAGCCCGCGGCTCACAGGATCTCCTTCAGCCGCCCTGCCAGCTTCAGCCCATCGGCCGCGCCGGGCGTCGCCCGCGCTTCCAGCCCCAGCGGATGCGGCAGCTTCGCCTCCGGATCGATCCCCAGTTGCTCGTAGATGCTCCCGATGAGATCGGCCGGATACACCGGCCGGTCCTTCACTTCTTCGCCGCGGCCGTCCGATGCGCCCACCACCTGCCCGCCCTTGAATCCGCCGCCCGCCAGCAGCGCGCAGAACACGCCGCCCCAGTGATTGCGCCCGCCGTTCCACGGCGCTTCCCACGAGACTTTCGGCGTGCGCCCGAATTCGCCGTTCCACCACACCACCGTGCTCGCCAGCAGGCCGCGCTGAGAAAGGTCCTCCAGCAGCGTCGCCAGCCCTTTGTCCATCTGTGGCAGCCGCTGGCGCATCACCTGGAAATTCTGCTTGTGCGTGTCCCAGCCGCCTTTGTAGTTGATGGTGACGTACGGCACGCCGCGCTCCACCAGCCTTCTCGCCGCCAGGCACGACTGCCCGAACGTCGTGCGCCCGTAGCGGTCGCGCAGCGCGTCGGTCTCCTGCGAAAGATCGAACACCTTGCCGGCGTCGCCTGAAATCAGCGCGTACGCCTGGCTCTCCGCCTCTTCCCACGATGCCAGTTGCGCGTCGCCTTTCATCGCGCGCCCCAGCGTGTCGAGCTGGCGCAGGTACTCGCGGCGCTCGCGCTGGCGCTGGTCCGTGATGCCCTGCGCCACCACGCCTTCCACCGCGAAGCGGGCCTGCGCCGGATCGCCGCCGGTGGCAAATGGCAGGTACCGCTGCCCCAGAAAGCCGGCCTCCGAGAACCGGCCCTGGGGCTCCGTCAGCACGATGTACGGCGGAATCAGCCCCTTGTATCCCGCGTTGTAGCCCTTGAACAGCGAGACCACCGCGCCCACGCTCGGATACACGTCGCGCCCGCCCGACAGGCGGCCCGTCTGCACCGTGTACGACGCCGTCTCGTGCGCGTTCACTCCATGCGTCATGCTGCGGATGATCGAATATTTGTCCGCCTGTTTCGCCAGCAGCGGCAGCAGCTCCGAAATCCGTATGCCGCTGACGTTGGTCTCGATGGGGTGGTCGAGAGGCCCGGAATAGTCGTTCCCCGCGTCGGGCTTGGGATCGAACGTGTCCAGGTGCGCCGGGCCTCCCCACATCCAGATCTGGATCACCGACCTGGCCTTTTGTGGGGCAGGTTGGAAACCTGCGGCGGGTTGATAACCCGCCTCCGGAAGCTTTTGCGCCCGAGCCAACCTGCCGCCCACCAGCAGTCCGGCCGCCGTGTACAAACCGCCGCGCAGCATGTCGCGCCGCGAGATCGGCAGCACGCGCATCGGGATATCCATTTCGAGTCTCCTTCTCTCAGTGGCGGAATTCGAACTCCGCGCTGTTGACCAAAGCCCACTCCAGGTCCACGATGGCCGCCTGTCCGCGGGCCGCGCCGGATTGCGCGTGCGCCGCCACGGCCTTCCATTCTTCATCCGTCGGGTAGCGCGAAAGAATGGTGAGATAGACCTGCCTCACCAGCTCCTGCGGAGTGCGGAAATCGCGCATCAGCGCCGCCAGCTTGGGCCCCTGCTGGATCTTCCGCTGCACGTGGCTGGAATTCAGCATGTGCAGCCGCTGCGCATCGTTCGTGCGGTTGTTGCGCTCCGATTCCAGTCCCGTGTCGCGCGGCGGCCGCCCGAACAGCTCCAGAAACGAGCTGCTGATGCTGCCGTCCGGAAGGCTGATGGAGCGCTGGTCGTCGGGCATGAAGGTGTAAGGCTCGGGGATCGAGCTGGAATACGTCTCCGTGGTTCCGGTCACCTGGCAGAGAGCGTCGGCCAGCACCTCCGCGTCGAGGCGCCGCAGCGGATACGCCGCGAAGTGCATCGCCGCGTCCGGGTGGTTCGCCGGGGGAATGGAGGAGAGTTGGTAGGTGGTGGAGTTCAGGATCAGCCGGTAGATGTGCTTGAGGTCGTAGTGCGACGAAGTCAGCTCGCGCTCCAGGTACCCCAGCAGCTCCGCGTTCTCCGGAGGGTTGTCGTCGCGGATGTCGTCGGGCTCGTGGATGATCCCGCGGCCCAGCAGCCACGACCACACGCGGTTGACGATGGCGCGCGCGAACCACGGGTTCCCCGGCGCGGTCAGCCATTGGGCGAAAACCTCGCGCGGATCCTGGCCGGGCGCCAGCCGCGCGGGTGTGCCGTCCGGGAAGATGGCGGCGCCGGCCCCTGCGGGCCGAAGCGCCGGATCGAAGTAGACGATCTCCTCCTTCCACTCGCCGGTCTCCTTGAATCGCACTTTGGAGAAGAACGCCGCCATCCCGGCCAGCCGCTCTTTGGGCCACTTCTCGGCGCGCGCGCCCATAAACGTCAGGGCCACGGTCTGTGCGATCCCCTGCGGCTCGTGGTTCTGCATGGCGCGGTAGAAGTTGACCGGCGGCACGCGGAAATTGCTGCCGCTCTCGGTGAGCAGCGCGCCGGCGAAGCGGTCGTACGGAACATTTTGCCGGATCGAATCGCGGATCCAGTGATGATAAGCCTCCGCGGCGACCGGCCAGAGGTTGATGGGGAACTCGGCCTTCACGCGCAGCAGGTCGCTCCACTTCATGGCCTGGTAATCGGCGTACTCCTCGCTCGCGAGCAGCCTGTCGATCAGCGCGCCGCGCCGCGCGGGGTCGTGGTCCGCGAGGAACCCGGCGGCGTGCTGCCCGGTGGGGAGCGTCCCGGTGACATCCAGATACACGCGCCGCAGGAAGACTGCATCGGACGACAAGTTCGCCGCGGGAATCGACAGCTTTTTCAGGTTAGCGAAGACCAGCTCGTCGACGTGGTTCTGTGGGACGGCGGCGCCGGGAGCTTCAAAAACGCCCGCCGGCTGTGCCGAGAGGGCCGCGGCAACCAGGATTCCGATGCGTAGAGTCTTCGGCATATGGGACAAATCAGGCCTGCAAGTCTGTTTAACACGCTTGGGGCCCGAAAGTCTCTGAGTCCGCTGCCTTTTGGCGGCCCGGCGGGAGTAATCCGTGTTGCCGATTGCTGGTCCGTTTACGACTTAACGGGAAGAAGGATCCGGCTTCCGGCTGGCTTTCCCGCTCGATGGCGGACCCTCGATTCGAGTTCCCGGCTCGCGTCACGAGTGGTCGCGGACGGGAGGTTCTGGTTCTGGGAGCAGATAAATGCGGGAGTGACGCGCGCGATACCCTGCCGCCGGGCCAGTTGGAGCCCAGGAATCCGGCGGGAGCCGTTCCGCTTACCAGCGCGGAGTGTCCGTGGCAGATTTTTCTGCGACGCCGCAGGGGCGAGTAAGCGGTTCGCCGCCGGCGGATTACCCGCCCCTTGGCGGCCAGGACGGATCTATCGCTGGAACACCGGCTCCCCCCCCCCCCCCGCCAAAGTCCGACATGGCGATTACCCAACCAAGTGGTCCGGCCCGACGCGAAGATTCACGCCAACCTGCAGAGTCGAATCTCCGCCCGTTCCGAACTGACCAGCCAAGACACGGTCAGGGTTCAAGTCTGGCGGCTCATTCGTGAGTTGCCAAATCTCCGAAAGTCGCTGTCTATGCGCCCTTGCGGGACGGTGAATCTCGCCAGGCATTGACAAATCCCGGCTGACATGTGATCTCGATTCCACAATAGCTTACTCACGACGAGGGGCAGCGTTATTGTGTCCAGGACTGCGGCACCAGCTTTTGGCCCCCGCGCCAGCGCTCGACGACAGCACTCTGGAACCAGTCAAGCTTCAGGTCAGCGTGATCCATGACGATGATCTGCAGCTCGGGCGCGAGCTCTGCCGCCGCATCCGCGATCAACCTGAAAAGCTGTAGGACGGCCGTCTGGTCCTCGTCGCCTAGGACATCGAGTGAACCCTCGGCGTCTCGGTCGGGAGGATAGTGCGCTTGTGAAGGCTGGTCGAATATGAGGAATCCCGGAACCGGCCGCTTCTTCTGCCGGAACCACTTGTGGAGAGCAAGATGGGCCAGGACGTGATAGCCGACCCAGTTCTCGGCGCTGCCCATGCGGAAGAGAGACACGGGCCCGTCCAGGGTGTCCGCCACGACCGTCAGGTTGCGAATATCGAGCCGAAGCTGGCTGCCGCGATGCTCAAGTTCGAGAGCATCGGAATATACGTTCATGTACCGGCCAATAATGTTGATGAAGGCGCTCAGCTTCTCGCGAATAGCTTCGGGGTCGAGTTCGTTTTCGAGGACCGCGACACGCGCACGCGCCACGTCGATCGCGTTTCTCAGGCTTGAGCCGGTATCGCCGGTGCTGACCGTCTCGACATACTGGCTGATCTTGCCTATGGCGCGTGCCTGGAGGATGAAGTTCTCCTGCTGGACTCGCAGAATCTCGTTCTCGCGCATCCGAGCCGCGATCCGGTGCTGGTTGTCGCGCAACCGATCTTCGAGAGTCGCCTCCTCGGCTAAAAAAGAGGCCAGGCGCGCCTGCAGGCGGGGGTTTTCAGCTTCTACAGCTTCCAGTTGTTCACTTAATTCGTGCAGCGAACGTTCGATCTGGGCGACTGTCGGTGTGCGTGCGGCGAGCCGGCTCTCGCAAACGGGGCAATAGCCGGGGTCATGCCCGTTTGATCTGATGAGCCCCACGGCACTCAGGCGGGCGCGTTGTTCCTTGGCCTCGCGCTCGTATCCGCTCGTCTCCAGGGTAAATGTGCGGGTCGAGCGGATCTCGGCGTTAACGCGCTCCAGTTCGTTGCGCAGTCCCTGCCGTTCGGCGCGCAGACCGGAGAGGAGGTCCTCGCCGTCGCCCATCACGGCATCCCCCTGAATCTGCGCCTCGCGGGTTATCCGCTGCAGGATGGCGATTGTGGCCTCGTAAGTGATAGCGACGGTCCTCTCATCGACTAGGCCAACCTGTTTCGCCTCATCCAGAAGAGCCTGTGCCCGCGGGTAGCTGGTGCTGTCGATTGCCTCCGCATCTCGGAGCTGCCGCTCAAGCTGCCGGAGCTGACGCCGCGCCTGGTCAAGCTGCGCCTGCTTGAGAAGGCGGTCCTCATCGATTGCCCCAAGGAAATAGGGCAGGGTGTCTTTTATTGCCTGACTGATGAAGTCCTCGCCCTGGCGGTGGAACAGCCGCTGCTTGCTGTCAATGTCGTTCTGGTCCTGGAATGAGAAGAGCAGGGCGTGCCGGAAGTTGGCCTCCAGCGGATCGCGTGTGGGCATGGGCGGGCGATGTTCGTTCTCGCTGATGCCGATCGCAGCACCCAGGAATTTTTCGAGCGCGTCGACCGTCGTGTTCTTGACCAGGGCGGAGCTCGGCGGCGTCGCGATCGCGGAGCCGCGTTCCATGTAGACGTCGCCGCTGGTCCGTTCGCCAACAGGAGGGTTCCTCCGGGCGACGAGGATCTGTGCTCCGTTGAGCTGAAAGAGAATCGCGTACCAGCCTACGTACCGACGGATGACGCCCTCCGCGACGTTGCACTCGCTGCGACCCGTACAGTAGTCGACGATATCGATGATGGCCGATTTGCCCGTTTTGGACGCACCGGTGAGAACGTTGAGCGCGCCTGTGCGGAAGGCGAGCTCGCGCACCTCTCCCGTGCGGCTATAGAGAATCAGTTTTGAAATCTGTAGGCTCACGGAGTCACCCCCCAGGCGGAATAGATGGTCGCGGGGCTGCCGGCAGCGGCGAACCACCGCCCGAGAAAGCCAGCCCGGTCAACGCATTCGCGCGCCTCGTCGGTAAACAGCCCCGTGCGTCTCTCTGTGGGCGTCTGCCTCCTTGCACCAACGGCGATGCCGCCGGAGTCTGTGAGTGCGAGTGTTTGGTTCTGCGCGCCGAACAGGATCGCTTCCTTCGTGATTGGCTTTAGCGCTTGGACACGGGGCGCGAAGTTGACGAGTTGTTCCCGGTTGCCCTGTATCCAAGGCAGGAGAGCGGTGATTGTCGATCCGGGAAGAGCCGACCGCGTTCCCCGGTGAAGGACGATCGGCAGGACGAGAAAGGCAAGGGCAAAAGGGAATTGTCGGTGTGTTTTCCTGGTGAACTCATCGGCTGCCTTTGCGAGGAGGACCGCGCCAAAGGCCGGATTGAAAAGATTCGCTTCCTCGACCACGCGCCTGGACCAGGGCTGCATCGTCACTTCTCCACGTTGGCGGACGGCTGATCCGCATCGGCCCTGAAATCAGGATGCCAGCCGACAGCGTAGCGGTTCGCCAGGATGTGATAGCTGCCATGGGTAAGGAACCGCTCGCGTACCGTTCGCAACGGAAAGTTCGCTTCCTGCTCGACCCACTTGAACAGCGTCTGGCCGAGCGTGACTTTCCTTTCCGGAGGACAGGGAGGTGTCGCTTCGTCGACCATAGCCGCGTGGCGCGGCTCCCAGGCCTCCGTCAATTCCTGCTCGTAGTTCTCCACCTCGCCGTCGATCAGGAGATCCTCGCGCGCCCAGCGGGAGCGTTGTTCCGAGGCGCGGTAATAGTCGCGGATGGCGTACTCTATTCGTGCGGGCCCGATCTCGATCTTTTTCATCTGCCGGACGAACGGGCGCTTGTCGAGCTCGGCGACGACCGTCTTGGAAGGCACGACCGTCTTGTAGTCAACGGGGAGGGCGTTCCGCTTGAACTCCTCACGGAGCTCATCGACGCGCTGCTCGATAGCGAGCACCGGTATGGCGGTCGGGGTCACGGATTTCAGCGCGCGAATCACCATCCCGAACCACCAGCCTTCGAGCCGTTCGACCAGATTATCGATCTGGTCGCGCGGCGCGGCGTGATAAAGCTCGCGGGCGATCTCCTCTCGGACATCGATGATGTTCGGGGAGCCGTCCAGGATCGATACGGAGCGCAGCAGGCTGAGCCGTAGATCTTCGGGAAGCCCTGTATAAGCAGTGTAGGCTGCGGCATGATCTTTGTTCTTAGACCTCGCTGCCGCCGCCAGAAGCCGCTGGTCCGCTTCCTTCTCGTCGCGGTATCGCATGCGCAGGAATGATGCTGCCGATCCGTCGGGGGCGTACCCGGTGGTCAGAGGACAAACGTCATCCGAAAAGGGGCTTCGATGTCTTCGGCGACCCGCTTGAGCCAGATCGAGAGCGTCTTCCAGAGATCGGGACTAGCGTCCGTCAGATCGCCTGTCTTGGCGATGTGATGCTTCGTCTGGATGAGCTCGGTAGGTTCGCCTTTAGTCTCGAAGGCGACATCGTCAAACTTTTCAATCGAGATCGATAGCTGAGGGGCGTCCAGCACCGCGCGGAGTCCCGCCAGCAGGGCGAAGCGGCACTGGAACAGGTAACCCATAGCCGAGGCGCTGGCCCCATGCGTGTTGTCGGGCTCCCCCATCTGTGTTTCCTTATTGAAGCGTCATGGCGGCCGTCTTGGCAGCCAATCATACTCAATCTATTGGTTTAAGCTTTCATTTCATCCTAACGGGCTTGGCCGTTGTTTACAAGTGGCGAAGGCGGCAATCCGCACTTGGCCTTATCACGCCCGTTCTTGAGATGTGACCAAGTGCAAGTATACTCGTAAAGCCGGCATACCTCAGTGCGACAAAGAATTACAGAGTAAGCCCCCGCATTGATCTATAACCTGACTGAAAAGCACCCTGGCCCAAACCCCAGAAAAATCGCCGCTGCGCGGAGCGCTTTTGCACCTGCCCCGGTGACCGACCCGCCGGGCCGTAAAGTTGAGTCACAAACTTTGCAAACTTATTTCCTCTTTGTTTTCAGACTCAATTCACTGAATTCACCGGGCAGCCACAGAAACATATGCCACCATGAGATCGAGGAAAGGCCGTGAGAACTCGAACCAGTCTCCGAAATCGCCAGGCCCGCCGCCGCACGGCCGCTCCGGCCAAAAACGCAAATGCATTTGCGGAAAATAGGCCTGAAACAGACCTTATCTCCTTTGTTTCCGTAAAACCCTCCGCAAATGAATTTGCGGTCGCCCGGCACGCGATCCGGGTGACGCATCTTCGGACAAACGCCCTCCGGATGCGTCACCCATTCTCGAGCTGTTCTCGCAACCAACAGAAACAAGCGGACTTAAACCAGCACGTTTTTTTGACCCCACTCTCGCAACGATGCGTCACCGCGGGTTTTTCGCAACTGCGCACGATGTTATACTGCACGCGAATCACCCCCATATGAACCAGCCCTGGATGCAGAACTTCAACCCGCTGGGGAACACCGTGCTCTCCACCATCGCCGCCGCCATTCCGGTGTGCACGCTGTTCTTCTTCCTTGCCGTCCGCCGCTCGCCGGCGTGGCGCGCCGCGGTTTACGCGTTTCTGGCGGGGCTGGTGATCGCGCTCGCGGCGTTCCGCATGCCGCCCGTGATGGCCGCGGGCGCGGTGGCCCAGGGCGTGGTGTATGGATGGTTTCGCATCGCCTGGATCGTGGTAGCCGCGGTTTTCGTTTATGACGTCGCGGTGGACTCCGGGCAGTTCGAAGTCATCAAGGATTCCATCAGCGGCATCTCCGACGACCGGCGCCTGCAAGTGCTGCTCATCGCCTTCGCCTTCGGCGCGCTGCTCGAAGGCTCCGGCGGCGGCGGAGCGCCCGTGGCGGTCTGCGGCGCCATGATGATCGGCCTGGGCTTCCCTCCGTTTCAGACGGCGCTCATGTGCCTGATCGCCAATTCCGCGCCGGTAGCCTGGGGCGGTCTGGGCAATCCCGTGCGCACCCTGGTGGCCGTCACCGGGCTGCCCGAGGCCGATTGGAGCGCCATGATCGGCCGCATCCTGCCCCTCGTCGTCCTCATCCTGCCGTTCTGGCTGATGCGCGTGCTGTGCCCTGACTGGCGCGACGTCCTGGCCGTGTGGCCCGGCCTCGCGGTCTGCGCCGTCACCTTCGCTTCCATCCAGTTCTTCTGGTCCAACTTCATGGATGCCTCGCTGGTCGATATCCTGGGCGGCCTCGGCACGCTCGTGGTCCTGGCGTTCTTCTTCGGCAAAGTGTGGCGCCCGCGCTCCGTCTGGCGCTACGAGGGTGAAGCCCCGCCGATCAAGAAGGAGCGCGGACATCTGACCTTCGGCCGCGTCCTGGCGGCGTGGTCCCCGTTCCTGCTCCTGGCCGCGTTCGTTATTCTGTGGGGCATCAAGCCGGTCACCAAGGCGCTGGACATCGTATCGTGGAAAGAGCCCGTGCCGGGGCTTCACGTCATGCGCGCCCCGCCGGTCGTCGTCAAGGCATACGAGGAATCGGCACTGTTCGACGTGTCCTGGCTCTCCACTCCGGGAACCGGCGCGTTCCTCGCCGGCCTCGTCGCCGGACCCCTGCTGGGCCTCTCGTTCAAGCGGACGATCCAGGTCTTCCTGGGCAGCTTCTGGCGTTTGCGCCTCAGCCTGGTGGCCATCATGGCCATGCTCGGCCTCGGCTACCTCACGCGCTACTGTGGAATGGACGCTACCATGGGGATGGCAATGTCCCACACCGGCGCGATGTTCCCGCTCTTCGGCACCTTGATCGGTTGGTTGGGAGTTGCGCTCAGCGGCACCGATGCCGGCTCCAACGCCCTCTTCGGAAGCTTCCAGGTGATCACGGCAAACAAGCTGGGGCTCAGCCCCATCCTCATGGGCGCGGCCAACAGCGCCGGCGGCGTCATGGGCAAAATGATTGCGGCGCAGTCCCTGGTCATCGGGTGCGCCGTCACCGGGCAGGAGGGCAAAGAGGGAGTGCTCTTCCGCGCCGTCATGAAACACAGCCTCCTGCTGGCCCTGCTGGTGGGAATGCTGGTGATGATGTACGCGTACGTGTTTCCCGGGGCCGTTCCCAACGGCCACCACTACTTGACAGGAAGGTAGCTTATGCAGCGTAGAAATTTGTTGCGTGCCATTGGAACGGCCGGCCTGTTGGGCCTGGCCAGTCCGCGGGAGCAGAAGGCCCAGGAGCAGGTGGCCAAAGCCACCCGCGGAATGCCAGCCCCCAAAATCAAAGACGTCGGCGTCATCGAATGCCAGCCCTCGGGCGTGCGGCTCACCGTCGTCAAGATAACCACCGATCAGGATGGCCTTTACGGCTACGGCTGCGCCACCTTCACCCAGCGCGCCGACCTGGTCAAGCCCGCCGTCGAGCGGTACCTCAAGCCCTTCCTCATGGGCAAGACCACCGACCGCATCGAGGACATCTGGCAATCCTGCTACGACAGCTCCTACTGGAAAAACGGCCCGGTCCTCAACAACGCCATCAGCGGCGTCGACCAGGCGCTGTGGGACATCAAGGGCCGCCAGGCCGGCATGCCGGTCTACCAGCTCGCCGGCGGCAAATGCCGCGAAGCGGTCGATTGCTACACCCACGCCGATGGCGCCGACTACCAGAACACCGTCGACGCCGCCAAGCGCTTCATGGCCCAGGGATTCCGCAACGTGCGCGTTCAGGTGGGAGTGCCCGGAATGGCGGGCTACGGCAGCTCCCGCGGGCAGGCCACGGTGAAAGCCCTGCACGACAAGCCGGTCTTCGAGCCCGCGGTCTACATCCGCCGCGCGCTCAAGCTTTTCGAAGTCTGCCGCAAAGAACTCGGCGACGAGGTCGAGCTGCTCCACGACGTCCACGAGCGCGTCTCCCCCAACCAGGCCGTGCAGTTCGCCAAGGACGCCGAGAAGTTCAAGTTGTTCTTCATGGAAGATCCGCTATCGCCCGAAGATATCGCCTACTTCCGCCAGATCCGCCAGCAGTGCGCCACCCCCATCGCCATGGGCGAACTCTTCAACAGCCCGCACGAATGGCAGCCGCTCATCGCCGAGCGCCTCATCGACTACATCCGCGTCCACGTCTCGCAGGCCGGCGGCTTCACGCCCGCGCGCAAGATCGCCATCCTCGGCGAAAACTTCGGCGTCAAGACCGCCTGGCACGGCCCCGGCGACGTCTCTCCCATCGGCCATATGGCCAATGTCACGCTCGACCTGGTCAGCTACAATTTCGGCATCCAGGAGTACAGCCCCTTCAATCCGCGCACGCAGGAGATTTTCCACGGCTGTCCCGAGATGAAAGACGGCTACCTGTGGGCCAATGAGAAGCCGGGGTGGGGAATCGAAATCGACGCGCAGGCCGCCGCCAAGGCGCCCTTCACCGACAACCGCAACGGCTTGAATGGCGGCTGGGGCGAGATCCGGCGCATGGACGGCACGGTGATCAAGCAATGAAACCGGCGCTTGTGGGGCAGGTTGGTAACCTGCGGACCGATTGTCAATCGGTCCAGGCGAGCGAAGCTCGCCTGTGCCTTTCCTTCGCCGGAGACGTTCCCCACGGGAACCGTCTGCCGTTCGCCGCGGCACTCCTGCTCCTCCTCTCGCCCGCCTTGATCGCCGCCGGTCCTCCGCAAGCCGAAATCTCCAATGGCCAGGTGAAAGCCAGGCTCTACCTGCCGGACGCCCAAAACGGTTACTACCAGGCGACGCGCTTCGACTGGTCGGGTGTGATCGCCAGCCTGGAATACAAGGGCCACAACTATTTTGGCGTGTGGTTTGAAAAGTACGATCCCAAGATCAACGATGCCATCACCGGACCCGTGGAGGAGTTTCTCACCAACGGCTCGGGCTTGGGCTACGACGAAGTCAAGCCCGGCGAGAACTTCGTGAAGCTCGGCGTGGGCGCCATCCGCAAGCCCGAGGAGGCGCGGTTCCAGCAGTTCAAGACCTACGAGATCGCGGATCCCGGCAAATGGACCGTCCGCACCGGCGACGGCTTTGTCGAATTCACGCAGGTACTCGGCGATACCGCCGGCTACGCCTACGTCTACAGGAAAACCGTGAGGCTTGCCAAGGACAAACCGGAGCTCGCACTGGAACACAGCTTGAGGAACACCGGCCGAAAAGTCATCCAGACCAGCGTCTACGAGCACAATTTTTATGTGATCGACGGGCTCCCCACAGGCCCCGACGTCACCGTGAAACTGCCGTTCGAGGTGAAGGCCACCGGCGACCTGCGGGGCTTGGCCGAGGCGCGCGGCAAAGAAATCGTCTTCGCCAGGGAATTGGCGCCCAGACAATCGGTGTACACCGTACTGGAAGGTTACTCCGACTCGCCTGAGGATTACGACCTGCGCGTAGAGAACCGCAAAGCCGGCGCCGGCGTGCGCCAGACCAGCGACCGGCCCATGTCGAAGCTCGCCTTCTGGTCGATCCGCTCGACGGCCTGTCCCGAAGCATTCATTGATATGAAAATCGAGCCTGGAAAGGAATTCACATGGCGAATAGCCTACGAGTTTTACACGTTCTAATTTGGGTTATACTGGCGGCGTTCCTGTTACCGAACGCCTTTGCACAAGGTGATCTGTTGGTTTACATCGGCACCTACACGCGCCAGAACAGCAAGGGGATATACGCGTACCGCTTTCAGCCTTCGACGGGCAAGCTGACGGAGATCGGGCTGGCCGGCGAGACCAGCAACCCGTCGTTCCTGGCCGTTCACCCCAACAAGAAATTCCTCTACGCGGCCAACGAGAACTCCAACGGCACGGTGAGTGCTTTTTCGATCGACGCCGCCACCGGGAAGCTGACCCTGCTGAACCAGGTTTCCTCCAAGGGCTCCGGCCCGTGCCACGTGGCGCTCGACAAGACCGGCAAGTGGCTGTTCGTGGCCAACTACAACAACGGCAGCGCGGCCGCCTATCCGGTGCAGGATGACGGAAAGCTGGGCGAAGCCACGGCCACCGTGCAGCACGCCGGCTCGAGCGCCAACCGCCAGCGCCAGAGCGGCCCGCACGCCCACTCCGCGAATCTTTCGCCGGACGGCAAGTTCGTGTTGTACGCCGACCTCGGCCTCGACCAGATCCTGGCCTACCGTCTGGACCCAACCAAGGGAATGGACACGGCCAATCCGGTCATTAATAAGGTTGCGCCCGGCTCGGGACCGCGTCACTTCGCGTTTGGTCCCAAGGGCAAGTTCGCCTACGTGTGCAACGAAATCGCGGACACCGTCACGGTGTTCTCGTATGAGCCCGCCAGCGGAACCCTCAAGGAGTTGCAGACGGTCTCCATGGTGCCCAAGGACTACACCGGCGCCAAAAGCGCGGCCGAGATCTTCGTGCACCCCAACGGCAAGTTCCTGTACGCCTCCAACCGCGGCCACGACAGCATCGTGGTCTTCGCCATCGACGGAAGAAAGGGAACGCTCACCCCGGTGGATTGGACCCCCACCCAGGGCAAGACGCCGCGCAACTTCGCCATCGACCCGACCGGCGGCTACCTGTTCGCCGCCAACCAGGACGCCGGCGGCGTGGTGCTCTTCAAGATCGACAAGAAGACCGGCAAGCTGACCGCCACCGGCGACAAGATGAACGTGCCGTTCCCGGTCTGCGTCGTGTTCCGGTAGGACTACCGCTTCACCGGAATCGTGACTCCGGCCGGGCTGGCGATTGGCCGGGCATACGGCGGCACAAGCGATCGAACTCGTGAGCCGGCCTTTCGCACGGCCTTCTCCAACGTTCGCGTCCAAGCCCTCAGAGCGGGCAAAGGATCGGTCAGCGAAGCATATTGCTCGTGGACCTGGTGCTGCCAGGATAATGCCGCATGGTGGCGCAGGATGGAGCCGAGTGATTCGTGGTCGCGGAACCGGTTCAGCAGATCGGTGTCGAATTCCCGGTAGACGATTCCGTTCCGCTGTCCGGCCATCGGAGATACCGGGAGGTCCAGCGCCAGGCGGTACGCGGTATACGCCGTGGGCACGCCCAGGTCGTAATCGTATTCGACGCTGGAGCAGCGGGATCCGAGCCGTGGGTTCATCTCGATGTACTTGTATTGCCCGTCCCGGCGGTCCCATCGGAACTCGAAACCGGCAATCCCCACGCAACCCATCGCGCGGCCCATCCGCTCGACAATATCCAACAGTTCCGGGTTCGTTGCGCTGATGGCCACAGTGGCGTCGCCAAAGTGAGGAGGCGCCATGCGGAGTTTGCGCTTCATCGCCGCGCTGGCCAGTTGGTGCCGCCGGTCGAAGGCCGCCGAACAGATCCACGAGGCGTCATCGGAGCCTTCGATCAATTCCTGCGCGATCAGTTCGTGCGTGAACGCCGACTTCTTGGCATAAAACCGGCAGAGTTCTTCATGCGTGCGCACGATCACGTTCTTACGGTCCAAGACGCTCCAGAATTCGTGCTTGCGCAGCTTGATCATCATCGGCAGCGCAAGCCGTTCTTCGAGTTCGCCGGCGCAGACCGGCAGCGGCGCGACGGTCTTCGGCAGCGGGAACCCCAGCCCCGCCACCAGCGCCGTCTCCTCGGCTTTGTCGTTCAAAGTCCGAACCAGCTCGCTGGACGGCATCAGGAGCGAGAACTTACCTTCCAGCTCGGGCCGGTAGGCGCAAATGAAATCCAGCAGCCGGTCCGAGGTCGGCAGCAGCACCGGCCGGTCGCCCGCATTCATGTTCAGGAGAATGTTGCGGAGGTTCGCCTCCTTCTCCTCGTGGGAGCGGCCGGGAACCGGGATCTTCCGCTGTGGAAGATGGGACAGCGAGACGAGAGGGTCCTCAAAAAGGACGGCGATCGACGCCACGCCGTACCGATGCAGCGCCCGTACGACGTTCAAGCCCGCGGTGGGACCATGGCAGAGGATGACGGCAACGGGTAGGGGAGCCGCGGATCCCCGAGAATCTCCATTTTGCCTCACGATGGGAATTAAGATATCAGGAGCTGTTACTTCGAATATAGTATCCAATGGTTAATATTCGAGCGTATTTCGTGTTAACTTTTCCCGTATTTCTTCGCAAATTCTTACCGGCAGGCCGGGCTCCAGCGAGAAAATGGGGGGCCGGCGGATTGCCGGCGCGGCGCGGCCCGGCGCCGCGGCGACGGAGCCCGACCGCTGTTTTCAGGTTTGCAATTGGAGGCATTTATGTCGGAAAATGGTCCAGTCACGTTAAATTGCGGGGCGGCGGTCAGGCCCCGCACCGGTGAGGGGCTCGCTGACAATGGACGCGGAAACCGACGGCAGGGACCGATCCAGGAACATCCCGGCTCTCCTGCAAAGGAACGAGGAACTGGTTGTCGCTTTGCTCGAATCGGCGTCCCAGTCGATTCTGGCGGTCGATAGCGCCGGCGGCATCGTGCTGGCGAATCGCCGGGCCGAAGAGATGTTCGGCTACTCGCGCGAGGAGCTTCTGGAAGCGTCGGTCGATACCCTGATTCCGGAGTCGAAGCGCGGCGTCCATGCGCGCGAGCGGTCGGAGTATTTCGCGCGGCCCCGCGTCCGCCACATGGGAATCGGCATGGAACTGGCCGGCCGGCGAAAGGACGGCGCCGAGTTCCCGGTGGAAATCAGCCTCAGCTACATCGAAAGCGGAGAGGGCTTCCTGGCGATCGCCTTCGTCAGCGATATCAGCCAGCGCAAATTGCTGGAAGAGCAACTGCTGCACGCGCAAAAAATGGAGGCGGTGGGCCGGTTGGCGGGCGGTGTGGCTCACGACTTCAACAACATGCTGACGGTGATTTCCGGATACAACCGCATGATGCTGGACAGCCTTCCGCCGCTCGATCCCCTGCGGGCGGATGCCGAAGAGATCCGCATCGCCGCCGACCGCGCGGCCGCGCTCACCAGCCAGCTCCTGGCCTTCAGCCGGCGCCAGGTCATGCGGCCTCGCGTCCTCAACGTGAACTCCGTCATCGATGGCATCGAGAACATGCTGCGCCGCCTGATCGGAGAGGATATCGCGCTGGTCCTGACCCCTGCACCCGACCTGGGCAATATCAAGGCCGACCCGGGCCATATCGAGCACGCCATCGTCAACCTCGTGGTGAACAGCCGGGACGCGATGCCGTCCGGGGGCCGGATCGGCATTGAGACCGCCAACGTGACGCTCGACAAAGACTACACCAGGACCCACCTGGGCGTTCAGCCGGGAGAGTTCGTAATGATCGCGGTGTCCGACACCGGCCAGGGGATGGACGGCGAAACGCGCCGGCATCTCTTCGAGCCTTTCTTCACCACCAAGGCCAAGGGCAAGGGAACCGGGCTCGGCCTGGCCTCGGTCTACGGGATGGTGAAGCAGAGCGGCGGCGATATCTGGGTCTACAGCGAGCCGGATCACGGCACGATCTTCAAGCTCTACTTCCCGAAGGTGGCCGCCTCGCCTTCGGAAATCGCGGGCGCCGACGGAAGACTTGCGGATGTGCGCGGCAGCGAAACCATCCTGGTGGTGGAGGACGAAAACGCCGTGCGCGACCTCACGGTGAAGATCCTCCGGCAACTGGGCTATCACGTCCTGCCGGCGGAGAGCGGAGCCTCGGCGCTGGAGGTCGCGAAGTCGCATGCCGGAGGCATAGAGTTGCTGCTGACCGATGTCGTCATGCCCGGCATGAGCGGCAAACAACTGGCCGAGGAGTTGAAGCCGGCTCGCCCCGAAATGCGGGTGCTGTACCTTTCCGGCTACACGGAGAACACGGTGATCAACCACGGAGTGCTGGAACCCGGCGTGGAATTCCTGCCCAAGCCTTACAGCCGGGAAGTATTGGCCGGCAAAATCCGCGAGGTGCTGACCAGGCCCTGAATCAAGCCGGCGCCAGCGAAGCGCTGCTCCGGCCGCGGCCCGCGATCTCCTCTTCCACGCACTCGGCGGCGGTCAGCAGGCTGCGCCGCGGATCGATTTGAGCGGCCACCCGGCGGGCTGCCTCGTGCATGGACGGCGTCGAAACCAGCTCTCGGATGATGCCGGCCAGGCGGTCCGCGGTCAAATCCTCGATGGGAACGGGCGCCGGGCCCAAGCCGCAGAGCCGGATGCGCTCTCCCCAGAAATACTGATCCGAAAAGTGAGGCACGATGGCCTGCGGAATGCCGGATCGCGCCGCCACGGCGACGGTTCCGGAGCCCCCGTGATGAATGGCCGCCGCCACCAGGGGAAAGAGCAGATGGAACGGCGCGGTCTGGATGAGGCGGCAGGACGGCGGCAGGGAATCGGCGCTCATGGCCGACCAGCCCGCGCCGATGACCGCGCGCTGGCCGCTCTGCTCGATGCCGCGCACCAGGGTTTGCAAAAGTCCGCCGGCGTCCGCGTTGGCCATGCTCCCGAAACCCACGAACACCGGCTTGGGGGAAGTTTCGCAGAAGCGGCGCAGGCCGTCGTCGAGCGTGCCTTCATCGGCGTACCAGGAACCGGTCACGGTCACGCGCGGATAGTGGAAGACCGGCGCCGGCGCGAGCACCGGGTCGTACGCCATCAGCACGCGCCCGCTGTGCAGGATGTAGTCCTGAGAGTCCGCGATGGGCGCCAGGCCCAGCGCCGCGCGCTCCCGGTTGAGGGGCTCGAGCAGCACGCCGTTCCACTCGCGGCCGCGGCGGCGCCACGCCAGGTCGTTGCGCCACCGCGGCAGATCCTGCCGGCGCAGGGGGACCGGCGGATAGTCGCGCGTGCGCACGAACACCGGTCCGGGCATCATGAAACAATACGCCGCCGAATGTTTCTCGGCGATCGAGGGGCCGGCCACCTGGACCATGGAGCCGACGATGGCGTCGGCTCCCGCCGCGATTTCGGAGAGGGCCCGGAACTGGTAGGGAATCTGGCGCGCAATCAGCTCCAGAAAGGGAGTGTGCTGGATTTCCTGGAAGAACGCGGAGTAGTCCGGGGCGTTGGGAGCGAACGGCAAGCCGTGGGAAGCGATGAATCCGGCGAAGTTCTCGGGCGCGGAAAGCAGCACGTCGTGGCCGCGCTCCCGCAACACCAGTGCGAGGGCCACGAGGGGCTGGACGTCGCCGCGGGTGCCGACCGGCGCAAGCACGATTCTCATGGCTCAAGCCCTCGCATCGGGAAGGTACTTGCGGAGGTATTCCGCCTCGATCTCGTATTCCCGGCCCAGCTCGTCCACGGCCTGGCGTTCGATGCGGTTGGAGTACGCATCGGCGCGCCGGTGAGAGCCGTTGCGCGCGGCCAGTTCGGCAGCGGCCATCAGGATGACGGTCATGATCAGGTCGCCGCCCTGGTGCGGCATGCCCGCGAAGCCCCAAAACGTCACGGGAAATCCGTCCGCCATCAGGTTGATCTCCTTGTTCGGTTTGCCGGACAGGATGTAGCGCGTGCCCGCCCAGAGCCGCCCCAGCTCCCAATCGCGCTCTCCGACTCCCAGCCGGACGGAGCCGGCCGCCTGATCCTCCAGGTACTCCCGGTCGATCTCCACCAGGTCGGACGAGCCGGAAGCGAGCCAGGCGCCGTGGTCGAGGTTGGCGATCACGTCGGCGGTAATCGACCGGCGTCCGGAGCAGCCGATCACCAGTTTCCGGCCGCGCGCGGCATCCGCGGCCGTGGATCCAAGCTCGCTGCCGGTCATCCGGGCTTCCGTCACGCGGCTGGCGTCCGGATCGAAGCCGGTGACCACCGCGCCCATGGCGCGCAGCAGTTTGAGGACTTCCATCCCGATGGTCCCCAGCCCGATGAGGCCCACGCGCATTCCGGGCAGGGAGAGCGAGTGGTCGAGAGCCTGGATGCAGTTGACGATGCTCAATGCGATCAGGGGAGGCTCCACCTTGAGCTTGATCCTGGAATCGGGAATGGATATCAGGGGAAAGCGCATGAGCCCATCCAGGTCCTGCCGGCCGCCCGCGCTCCGGCCCCAGTCCTCGGTCGCGTGGAGGCCCTTGGTGGTCTGCTCCACCGCGCCGATGACGTGGTCCGCCAGGGGTGAGCCAAGCTGGTGCAGGAGCGGCGTAAAGTACCCGCCATCTTCCACGATGACGAAGCGCGCATCGGCGGGGAGGTCATTCTGGACTTCGTCGACGTACTCGCGCACCTCCTCCACGGGGCGGACGGCGAGGCCGCGCCCGCGGAGCCACTCCAGCACCCCCTGGCGATGCGGATATTGGTATTTGGACTTGAAGAAGAAGACGCTTCCCTCGGGCTCCAGGCCGAGCGCCAGGCAGGCTTCGGCGAAGGGGATGAGGTTCATGAGGAAATGCAGCACGAAGATGCCGCGCAGGCCCTGGAACGGTTTTTCGCCGGCTTTGCGTTTCAGCACCGAGCAGGCCCAGCGCAGCATGGGAAACTGGGCGAACGGCTCGGCGGCCAGCGCCCGCGGAAGCGGAACCGCGTCGGCGGGCGCGTCCACGACGTGCACGGCCTTGGCGCCGAGGTCCACATCCAGGATCCTGGCACGCGCGGGGGAAGCGCCTTCGAAGGCGAACGTTTCCCGGGTGGGCTCCGCGGAGTCGCAGGCGGGACAATACAGCGTGCCCGAGACTTCGGCGGAAGGCCCACCGCCGGTGTTGTCGCGCCACTGGATTTTCAGATCGCGCAACTCCTGCGGATGGCGCAGACGGCACTTCCGCAGATTGCGAACGAACAACTCGCTGGCATCGAGCTGCTGGGAGACGTCGTGCGCGGCGCCGCACGACGAACACGGCAAAGCCAGGATGGCCGTCACGCGCGCGCTGTTCGGCCCCACCTGCTCGTAGCAGATCTCACGCGCGTCCAACGGCACCACGACCGGCTTCTCGCCCGGCTCGCCCGGAAGCTTGATGCGCGCTTCGAACAGGTCCGTACCGGTGTTCATGGGCTCTTCCACGGGTTGCAGTTCGCCGCGACACTTGTCGCACAACAGGTCGCGCAGCGGAACTTCCACGGTTACGCCAGATGCCATCGCAGACCCTCCTCGAACAGCGGGCAGTAGTACTTGCCGTCCTGGAGAACCAGAAGCTCGTGCTCGCACAGCTTCTGAACGATGACGTGCAAGGGAAGCTCATCGGGAGATTCTCCGGGCGGAAAGCCATCCCCGCGAATGGCTTTGCGGCTCATGGGCCCATGAGACATGGCGACGGCCCAAGGCATGTCGAAGCCGAACGCGCGGGAAAACTGGAAGGCGATATTCCCCAGGCTGCGGGGCGTGCGGCAATAGCGGCAGATGTCGTCGCGAAGCACGGCGTGCCACGATCGCAGGGCGCTCGACTGGTCGTCATGGGTCATGGCGTGGTACAGTTCATGGCCCGGCGGATCGATGGGAAGGCGCTGGGGGACGACCCGCCGAATCACCGCCGTGGTCCCCTCGGCATATCCAATCGAGATTTTGAGGTAAGGCGACACGGCGAACTCCCGCTCGAAGTCCAGCAGCGCCGCAAACCCGATGGCGCTCACCGGCGCGGCATCGCCGAACAGGAAGCAGGGCAATTCCGCGGCGCCGGACGGGCTCTCGCCGATGGCGGCGCGGCTTTGGGCGATACGATGCCGCCGGCCGCCGTCGATCCAATAGCGGAAGGAGGATCCGAGATCGCGCAACTGGCGGTTAATGCGGCCTTCCTGCCACAAGTCCACGTCGCCGCCATAAATGCGGACGCGGATCTGCTGTGCCGCGGACGGAGCGACGGCGCCAACGCGCCGAAGGGCGGTGTCCAGCGCAAAAGACTTGCGGAATGCCTGGAACGCCGGATCCTCGCGGTTGGCGGCAAAAGCGCGTTTCATGAACACCTGGGACAGAGATTCGCGCGAAGTGTGGAACAGGACGAAGGCGTCGGTCCAAGGGAGCGCCGGCAGTAACTGGAAGGTTCTTTCTCCAATTTGTTCGAGGGCAGCCATCAACCCGCCGTCCGGCGGAGGCGCCAGCGGTTCGCGCAGGCTGGCGTATTGATACCACCACTGGTCGTCGTCAGGCTGCACGCCGCGCAGAAGTTGATCGGCCAGAAGGCCCTGGGCGACCGTGCGCAGTTGCACCACCAGCGCTTCTTCCAGCGCCTGTCTCGCCGCGGGGATGTGGTGAGGATCGGCATCCTGGGCCTCCAGCCGCTCGAGGGCATCGGCGGGAAAAGTGGCCGCGGGGCTCACATCACCCTCATGGAGTTCAGCAGAGGATGACCGGCGGTCTCGGGGTTGTTATGGACGACCTCGTGCAGCTGGATGAGGCTGGTCATGAGTCCCATTTCATTTCCGCAGACGCGCTTGACACGGATCGCTTTGGTGAGGAAGGCGACGGCCTCATCGGGGTTCCGGCGCGCGGCGGCAAGCATGCCCAATTCGTGGAGGGCCATGCCCAGGCCGATCAGGTCGCCGCGGGCTTCGCAGCTTTCGCGCGCCAGCCGAAGGAGTTTTTCGGCCTGTTCGAAGTTGCCGGTGTGCTGGTAGATGACCGCCAGGGTCTGCATGGCCACGACCGGCTCGCAATCGGCGAGGGTGGTGGCGCGGACGGCGCCCTTGCCCAGTTCCACGGCGGCCACGAAGTCTTTCGAATCGCAGGCAACCCGAGCCATTTCGTGGAGCGTGGCTCCGATGGCGCGCATGTTGCCCTCGCTCACGAGCCCCAGCGCTTCCTGGAAGGCTCGCATGGCGGATGGGAGGTCGCGCAGTTCGTACAGCGCGATGCCGGCCGTATTCAGAGCCGGGAAGAGAAGCTCTCTGGCATGGCCGGCGCCCTCGCCTCCGCGGGCGACTTCCTCACGGAGCGGCTGAAGGCAAGGCGCAATCAGTTCGACGGCTTCCCGATAGCCTCCGGCGGCGGAGCGTGCCGTTGCCTCCTCAATCCGCCGAACGATTTGGTCCCATTGCATCCCTGGCCCCTCCCGGCGATTATAATACCGCCTGGGGTACTGATGGCGGGAGGCGAACTCGGAAAACTCGAACGACATCTCTCGTCGCTGCGCGCCTGGCAGCAGACCTACAGTGCAAGCGAAGCGGGCGAGATATCCGCGGCCAGTTTTCAAGTGCTGGCGGACGAAGTGGCGGAGGCCGGCAGCGAGCTGCCGGGCGTTCTGCCCACGTTCGGCGCGGAGCAACTCCGCGGGCGCTGGAGCCCGATCTTCGGGCGGTACGATGCCGCGCTCGTGCGCACCTGGCTGGCGTCGGCGATTGCGCGCCTGGAGACCGCCGTGGAGCAGGCGCGCGCCGCACCGCCCATCGAGCCGATGGATTTCTCCTTCATCCAGGATGCGCGGCTTCGCGGAGTGCTCCAGCGCGACAGCCTGGAACTGCAACAGGTGTTCCAGGCGGGCTACTGGAAATCGGCGATCATTCTGGCGGGGGGCGCCATCGAAGCGATTCTCACCGGCGTGCTCCTGGCCAATCCGGAAACGTTCAGCGCCGCGGCCGCTCCGAAGAAGAAAAACGACATCACGAGGTGGAGCCTGGACGAGCTGATTCGAGTGGCGCTGGAGCTGAACACGGTGAACGGGGCGGTGGGCAGGCTATCGCACTCGGTCCGCGAATACCGCAACCTGGTGCACCCCGGGCGGGAGATCCGCGAGAATCTCGCGTTTGGCCGCGAGGAGGCCGCCATCGCGATGGAAGTGCTCAAGATCCTGGTGCGCGAGCTGAAAACGACGGTCGCGGACGCTTGAGCCGCCGGCCGGTGCGGCAGAGCGATGCGCGGCTATGCCCCGGTGGAGGACGAAGAGGAAAAGCGTCCCGGCGAGCAAAAGACGGTCCCTGGCGGGAACGTCTCTGGCGCCGGAAACGTCGCGCGACGGCGCGAACGGGCGAGCATGGCTCGCCTGGACCGATTGACAATCGGTCCGCAGGTTGCCAACCACGCCTGTCCAAATTGGAAATCGAGTTCAGGCGGAAGTTCTGATACGGTGAACTTGGGTTCAAGCCAGAACCAAATCTACCGAACGGAGACTTCCGCCATGAATCGAGTATGCAGCATTTTT